>Ga0209933_1000402_pt1 | contig 84372 bp, 83 predicted proteins | sample ThiBiot_300_biof_FD_183944 | JGI IMG/M metagenome (GOLD analysis project Ga0209933, IMG submission 183944) | Wastewater bioreactor microbial communities from Cape Town, South Africa - Thiocy_cont_300_biof (SPAdes) | ecosystem: Engineered > Bioremediation > Thiocyanate > Unclassified | place... | reverse complement strand
GCCGTTCCCGACCACACCGACAGCACGACCGAGGAGGTCCCGACCAGCGACATCCCGGCGCTCAGCGCCTGACAACTACAGAAGATCACGCGGCTGACCGCGAAACACCACGCCCGGGGACTTGACCTCGATCTCGATCTGGTTCGGGACTACTATGACCGGACCCCTGACGACCATGTGGACAGGATGGCCACGACAGCCGTAGTTGCTGCGGCGATGGAACCGACCGGCGAACTGGGCCAGCACTCCGTCAGATGCGAGACCCCACGGGCCCACCGGCCGATCGAGGTGTGGGAGTGTCCGGCGTGGAGCTGTCTCCCACATGGTCGAGGACACACGTCGGCTCCACCCGAGGTACGGATTCAACGCCGAGTCGTCCGCCGACCTCGGTCCGACCACCGTGCTGCAGGGCTGGTCCGCACAGTGCTCCCGCCCGTACTCTCGTCGTTCGCCCGGGCACTGCCGCTCGACCGGGATGAGAGGTTGCCCGTCCGGTGGACGACCTACCGGTGGCAACCCGACGCCCTCGAGGCAAAGACCGTGCAGGCCGGACGTCCCGCAGGGACCGATCAGACCGCTCGTGGTCTCCTGCCGGTTCGACGCTCGTGGATCCACCTGCCGCTCGAACAGCACGCGCAAGGTAGTTTGCCGAGGCCCGGGCGAGCTTCACTCGGCCGAGTCCTTCGAGCGACGGTCTCGTCGCCGTCGAGTGGTCGACCGACGATGCTGCGCCCGGAACCCCGAACGGAACCGGTCAGGCGTCGCCGGCCGGACCCTCGGGGGAGCGGCGCATCAGGTCGGCGATGCGCTCGAGGTCCTCGACCGACCCGAACTCGACGACGATCCGCCCCTTGCGCTGCCCGAGCTCGACCTTCACCCGCGTGTCGAACGCATCCGACAGCGACGCGGCGAGCTCCTGGAGGCCCGGGGCCTGGATGGGCTTGCGCCGCGCCGGCTTCTCCTTGGCGGGGGCCTCACGCCGCAGCAGCACCACGGCCTCCTCGGTGGCCCGCACGGACATGCCCTCGGCGACGATGCGCGCGGCGAGCTCCTCCTGCCGGGCCGGATCCTCGATGCCCAGCAGTGCGCGGGCGTGTCCGGCCGAGAGCACCCCGGCGGCCACCCGGCGCTGCACCGAGACCGGCAGCTTCAGCAGCCGGATCGTGTTCGTGACGACGGGCCGGCTGCGGCCGAGACGGTCGGCCAGCTCCGTGTGCGTGACGCCGAACTCGACGAGCAGCTGCTCGTAGGCGGCGGCCTCGTCGAGCGGGTTGAGCTGGACGCGGTGAATGTTCTCCAGCAGCGCGTCGCGCAGCATGGCGTCGTCGGTGGTCTGCCGGACGATCGCGGGCAGCCGCTGCAGACCGGCCCGCTGTGCCGCGCGCCACCGCCGCTCGCCCATGACGAGCTCGTAGCGGCCGGGGGAGGACTCCCGTACGACGATCGGCTGCAGCAGCCCGAACTCGCGGATCGAGTGCTCCAGCTCCGCGAGTGCTTCATCGTCGAACGTGGTGCGCGGCTGCCGAGCGTTGGGATGGACGGCCGAGAGGTCGATCTCCCGGTAGACCGCGCCGGGGGTGGCCACCGGCTCGGGCGACGGAGGAGACGCAGGTTGGGCCGGACGGTCCCACGGCCTGGGCACACCGAGCTCGAGAGCTTCCGGGCCCGTCGGGATCAGGGCCGCCAGCCCGCGTCCGAGGCCGCCCCTGCGCTGCTCGGCCACCGGGATCACCGCCCACCCGGAACGGCCATGGTGACGCCGCGGTCGGCGATCTCACGGGCGGCGTCGACGTAGCTCATGGCACCACGGGATCCCGGGTCGTAGGCGAGGACGGTCTGGCTGTAGCCAGGCGCCTCGGACACCTTGACACTGCGCGGGATCACGGTGCGGAGCACCGTGGGACCGAAGTGGCTACGAACCTCGTTGGTGACCTGGTCCGCGAGCTTCGTTCTGCCGTCGTACATGGTCAGCAGGATCGTGGAGACGTGCAACGCCGTGTTCAGGTGCGAACGCACGAGGTCGATGTTGCTCAGCAGCTGGCCGAGCCCCTCCAGCGCGTAGTACTCGCACTGGATCGGGATCAGCACCTCCTGCGCCGCCACGAGTGCGTTGACCGTGAGCAGGCCGAGCGAGGGCGGGCAGTCGACGAAGACGTAGTCGACGCCGAGCTCGTCGAGAGCCTCGGGCGACAGCGCCTGCTTGAGGCGGTTCTCCCGGGCGACCATGCTGACGAGCTCGATCTCGGCGCCGGCCAGGTCGATGGTGGCCGGGATGCACAGCAGGTCGGGTGACGCGGTGCTGGGCACCGCCGCCTCGGCCAGGGAGATCTCCCCGAGAAGCGCCTCGTAGACCGACGGCGTGCCCAACCGGTGCTCGACGCCGAGCGCGGTGCTGGCGTTGCCCTGGGGGTCGAGGTCGATCACCAGGACCCGCACGCCGTGCATCGACAGCGCCGCGGCGAGGTTGACGGTGCTGGTGGTCTTGCCGACCCCGCCCTTCTGGTTGGCCACCGTCAGGACCCGCCGATGCGACGGGCGCGGCATCCGGTGCCGGTCGGGGTGCAACACCCGGGCCGCCCGCTCCGCCTCCTCGGCGATGGGCGTCCAGCCGGGTGTTTCACGTGAAACATCGGGCACCGTCACGCCTGTCCTCTCCTGCGCCGCGGACGGTCAACCCGCTCCACGACGACCACTGTGCTCGGCGGATCCACGATCCCCGCGCCGCACCTCTCGACGCGCGGTGCGCCTCCGCCCAACCTGCGCACCGCGGCCTCGTCCCGTTCGATCTCCTCGGGCGCCGATGCCCCCTTCACCGCCAGCATCGTGCCACCCGGACGTAACAGCGGAAGACACCAGCCCGCGAGGCGGTGCAGGGGTGCGACGGCGCGGGACGTGACCACGTCGGCTCCCTCCCATTGCCGTCGGACGGTGTTCTCCTCGGCCCGACCGCGCTCGACCTCGATGCTGAGGCCGAGATCGCCGATGATCTCGAGGAGCCACTCGACCCTGCGGGCGAGCGGCTCGACGAGGACCATGCCGAGATCGGGGCGGGCCAGTGCCAACGGTATCCCGGGAAGACCCGCCCCCGAGCCCACATCCACCACTCGGGCGCCGTCCGGTACGAGCTCGGCGACCACGGCGCAGTTGAGGATGTGGCGGTCCCAGATGCGCGGTGCCTCCCGCGGGCCGATCAGGCCGCGCTCGACACCGGACGTGGCGAGGTGCTCGGCGAAGCGGAGGGCCAGCGGCAGGCGCTCGCCGAAGAGCTTCTCCACCGCCGGAGCCAGCGGCTCCGCGAACCCGTCGTCAGGCACCGCGGAAGACGACGACCTGCCGACGCGGCTCCTCGCCCTCGCTCTCGCTGGACACGCCCTTCACCCGGGCGACGGCGTCGTGCACGACCTTGCGCTCGAAGGGCGTCATCGGGCGCATGCGGGCCGGCTCCCCGGACTCGAGCACCTCCTTGGCCGTGCGCAGGCCCATCTCGGTGAGCTCGTCGCGACGTCCCTGGCGCCAACCGGCGATGTCGAGCATCAGCCGGCTGCGGTTGCCCGAGGTCTGCTGGACGGCGAGGCGCGTCAGCTCCTGGAGGGCCTCCAGGACGTTGCCCCGGTCACCGACGAGCTTCTCGAGGTCGGTGCCACCGTCGATGCTGACGATGGCGCGGCCCGCCTCCACGTCGAGGTCGATGTCCCCGTCGTAGTCGAGGACGTCGAGGAGCCGTTCCAGGTAGTCACCGGCGATGTCGCCCTCGCGGACCAGCTGGTCCTCTCCGGTGGACACCGCGGGTCGCGGCGAGCCCTTCTCGGTGGGTGTCGCGGTCGCCTCGGCGTCCTGCGGGGCCCCGTCCTGCACGGTCTTCGGCACGGTGCGTCTCCTCTCCCTGCGATGGTGCGGTGGCGCGGATGGAGAACGCGCCCCGCGGCGACCGCCGACGCAGGCGGCCGCAGGTGGAACGTGGGCTCAGCGGCGCTTGCGGGGCTTGCGCGCGGGCGGGCGGGATCCGCCGCCGCTGCGGGCGCCGGCGCCGGCCGAGCCGTTGGTGCTGGTGGAGCCGTTCGTGCCCGAGCCGTTCGTGCCCGAGCCGTTCGTGTCCGAGCCGTTCGTGTCCGAGCCGTTCGTCGACCCGTTGCCCGCGGCGCCACCCTTGACCATGTTGGGCTTGCGGGCGACCGGCTTCGCTCCAGGCCGCTTCACAGGGGGTGGTTCGGCGTCGACGACCGTCTCGGGCCGCACCGGCTTCTGTCCCGGCTTCGGGGCGAGCGACTGGCGGCTCGCGGCCGCCGTCTCGCGCTTGATCGTCTGCTCCTGGTCGATCTTCTTGTAGACGACGTACTGCTGGCCCAGCGTCCACAGGTTGTTGGAGACCCAGTACAGGAGCACGGCCAGCGGCAGGAACGGCGCACCGACGACGACGCCGATCGGGAAGACGTAGAGCATCAGCTTGTTCATGATCGCGGTCTGCGGGTTGTCGCCCTGGGCCGCGGTCTGGCGGGCCACCGAGTGCCGGGCCGTGATGTGCGTGAAGATGCCCGCCGCGATCATCAGCGGGATCATGACGATCAGCATCGCGGAGATCGAGGTGCCCGCCGCGTTCAGCGCGGCCTCACCCTTGGTGACCCACTCACCGAGCTTCGCGCCGAAGAGGCTCGCGTTGTTGAACGACAGCACACCCGACTGGTCGAAGGCGTAGTTCTCCGTACGGATCGAGCCGTCGTTGTTGATCGGGACGCCCTGCGCGTTGACGGGCCCGAACGTGCGCAGCACGTGGAACAGGCCGATGAAGACCGGGCCCTGGATCAGGACGGGGAGACAGCCGGCCACCGGGTTGACGCCGTGCTCCTTCTGGAGCTTCTGCATCTCCGCAGCCTGCTTCTGCTTGTCGTTCGCGTACTTCTTGCGAACCTTCTGCAGCTCGGGCTGGAACTCCTGCATCTTGCGCATCGAGCGCACCTGGCCGACGAACGGCTTGTACAGGATGGCCCGCAGGGTGAAGACGAGGAAGATGACGCTCAGCGCCCACGCGATGCCGCCCTTCAACCCGTCACCGGGCAGCAGGAAGCTGAACACGTCGTGCCAGATCCTCAGGATCCAGGAGACCGGGTAGTAGATGAAGTTCAGCACGGCGCTTGCTCCTCGTGGTGGTCCTGGACCGGACGGTGTCGGACGTCGCGGACCGGTGGCACCGGATCGATACCTCCAGGGTGCCATGGCGCGCATTTCAACAGGCGCCAGAGCGTGAGACCCGTGCCGCGGACGACGCCGTGGACCTCGAGGGCCTCGGCGGCGTACGCGCTGCAGGACGGGTAGAACCGGCAGCTCGGGGGCAGCGCCGGTGAGACGTAGGTCTGGTAACCGCGGATCAGCCGGAGGAGAAGGCGCTTCACGGTCGGGCCAGTTTGCGGACGGCCGAGCGCAGCCCGGCGTCGAGGTCGGCGGCCAGTTCGGCGGACGACGCGTCGGCGGCGGGCGGGAGGGCCCGTACGACGAGGAGCGAGCCCGGCGGGAGCCCGTCGAGACGCGCACCGACGAGATGACGGAGCCGCCGGGCGACGCGGTGTCGCACCACGGAACCTCCTACCGCCTTGCTCACGACGAAGCCGGCGCGGGGAGCGCCGGTCCCGTCGGCACCGTGCAGGTGCACGACGAGCCGGGATCTGCCCCCGCGCCGGCCACGCCTGACAGCGGTGCTGAAATCGTCCCGGTGCGTGAGCCGGGAACCGGCCGGCAACATCGGGACGGCCGGATCAGGCCGTGAGCTTCTCGCGGCCCTTGCCACGACGGGCGGCGACGATGGCGCGCCCGGCCCGGGTGCGCATGCGCAGCCGGAACCCGTGCGTGCGCGCGCGGCGGCGGTTGTTCGGCTGGAAGGTGCGCTTGCCCTTGCTCACGGTCGGCTCTCCTGGGTCGACGGCGGGCGTACCGACCGTCGGGGAAGTGTGCTGTACAGGGTGGCGCCCCACGTTGCCGTTGAGGGCACAGCGCGGGACACGCTTGGTTAGAGGGTACGCAGCCCGGAGAAGGAGGGTCAAACCACCCCGGGGTGGGCCGGTCTTGTGGTGAGCGGCCTCTGTTGTTAGCGTGCCTCCCCACCGCTCGATCCGGGGGGATCGTCGCCAGGACCACACGGGCCGCACGAGATCACTCGGTGTGTCCGCGTACGGTCTTGCGCACAGGTGTGGACAAGTCTGGGGATGATCGGGCCCGATCGGGGTACCGGGGCTACCCGTGGGCGACGACCGGAGGGGGCAGCCGACCGGTGGCCGACCAAGCAGGAGACCTCGGGCAGGTCTGGAACCGCGTGATCGCCGACCTCTCGGGGGCGTCGGCCGGGTCCGGGGCACAGACGCTGTCCCCGCAGCAGCGCGCCTTCCTCCGGCTCACCCGCCCGCTCGGGCTGATCGACGGCACCGCATTGCTCGCCGCACCGAGCGAGTTCGCCAAGGACGCCATCGAGCGGATCCTGCGCCGGCCCATCAGCGAGGCCCTGGGCCGCCACCTCGGCGTGGCCGTCAACCTCGCGGTCGTCGTCGACGCGTCGGCGGCGTCCGGCGGCACGGAGGTGCCCGACCCTCCCGGACGCGGTCCGTCCGTCGGCGCGGCGCCGATCCCGCGGCCCGAACGCGTCGACGTCCCGGTCACGCAACAGCACCCGTCCGACGGCGGGCAGCACGGCTCCGACGGTGCCTCCATGCCCACCACCGGGCCACTCGGCGTCACCAGCGCCACCGACCACTCCACCGACGATCCCACCGACGTCGACGGCGGCATCCGCAACGGTGGCCCCACCGGACCGGGCCCGCGGGGTGGCGAGGTGTGGCCCACCTACGCCGGCCCGTCGGCCGGGGAGCAGGTGCAGCCGCGCTCGCAGACTCGCCTCAACGAGAAGTACACGTTCGACACGTTCGTCATCGGCGCGTCCAACCGGTTCAGCCACGCCGCCGCGGTCGCGGTCTCCGAGGCGCCGGCGCGGGCGTACAACCCGCTGTTCATCTGGGGTGAGTCCGGGCTGGGCAAGACCCACCTGCTGCACGCCGTCGGCCACTACGCGCAGCGGCTGTTCCCCGGCATGCGCGTGCGGTACGTGAGCACCGAGGAGTTCACGAACGACTTCATCAACTCGCTGCGCGACGACCGCAAGGTGGCGTTCCAGCGCCGCTACCGCGATGTCGACGTGCTGCTGGTGGACGACATCCAGTTCCTGGAGGGCAAGGAAGGAACGCAGGAGGAGTTCTTCCACACCTTCAACACGCTGCACAACGCGAACAAGCAGATCGTCGTCTCCTCCGACCGCCCGCCCAAACGCCTCGAGACCCTCGAGGACCGGATGCGCACGCGGTTCGAGTGGGGCCTCATCACCGACATCCAGCCGCCGGAGCTGGAGACGCGCATCGCGATCCTCCGCAAGAAGGCCGCGCAGGACCGGCTCGCCGTTCCCGGGGACGTGCTGGAGTTCATCGCCGAGCGCATCGAGCGCAACATCCGCGAACTCGAGGGCGCGCTGATCCGGGTCACCGCGTTCGCGTCGCTCAACCGCCAGCCCGTCGACACCCAGCTCGCCGAGATCGTGCTGCGCGACCTCATCCCCGACTCCGGGGCGTCGGAGATCACCGCACCGACGATCATGGCGGTCACGGCGGACTTCTTCGGCATCACCATGGACGAGATGTGCGGGCCGGGTAAGACCAAGGCGCTGGCCCAGTCGCGCCAGATCGCCATGTACCTGTGCCGCGAGCTCACGGACCTGTCGCTGCCCAAGATCGGCCAGATCTTCGGCGGCCGCGACCACACCACCGTCATGCACGCGGACAAGAAGATCCGCAACGAGATCGCCCAGCGCCGCAAGACCTTCGAACAGGTGCAGGAGCTCACCGCGCGCGTCAAGCAGCGCGCGCGCCACTGATCCTCGGGAGATCACGGGCTCGGGGCGCGCAGGCGTCGGTACCGCGGCCGGCGGTCCCGAACCGGCGATCATCGAACGGGACCGGTCCCCGTCGCCCGACCGCCGAGTGGTGGCCGTCCCCGGACGACGATCACCGGGCCCACCCGGTGGCACTCTCCCGGACCTCGACGGACATCTCCCGTCACGATCACCGCCGTGGTGCTCGTGGGCGTCGGCGCCCTCGACGACCGTCGCCGGGCTGCCCGGGAGCACCACGATCCCCCCGTCGTCACGGCGGCGGCATTCACCCGCGTAACCGGGACGCCTCTCCGGACCACGATCACCACCGCGACCGCGAGCGGCCCCGCTGCGCCCACGTCCCCATGCATCCGGCCGGGCCCGCTACACCGCCCACGCCCTCGGCCGTTTCGCGGACACCCGTACGTCGATCATCCGACGGAGAGCCCGCCTTTCGCCGTATCCAGGACGACCGATCCCGACCACTCGTCGTCCATCTCGCGGTGTTCGTCGCTCCGTGTGATCAACTGCTGACCGACCCGTCACCGGATCCGGTCACGGAGCGTTCTGCTCCATGTGCCGTGAGGGACTTCTGTGAGTTCCCGGGCCCGTCCGCGACGCGCGATCACCAGGAAAACCGGTCGCGCTGCGTTTCCGCGCGACCACTCTTCACCCACATCTGGGGATAACTCTGTGGACGGGCACCCGTCCACCCGTGGACGGATCGGGCTCCGACGGTGGACAACCGGTGTTCATCCCGGGGACAGATCGACATGATCGCGTTCCATCCACCGCCGCCGCGAGGTGTGCACCGACCGTCCCAGGGCTCGCTCCACATCGCGCCACACCCTGCGACCTGCGGGAACGTGCTCCGTCCACACTGTGCACAGGTGTTAGTACTACTGCTTCATCTCTCTTCTAGATGAACTACAAGAAGAACAACGGTGTGGACCGGTGAACGAGCGCCTCCCCGATCGGGGAGCATCCGAGCCGGGATGACACCCGCCGCCCGGAGGCTCTACGGTGAGCGCCCGGCCCCGGCACGGTTATCACCGCCTCGGGGGCCGGTCCGGCGTATCGAGACGTCCGGTTCCCGACACCGCCAGTGCGAGAGGTCCCACGCCATGAAGTTCCGGGTCGAACGCGACGTCCTGGCCGACGCGGCAGCGTGGGTCGCCCGCAGCCTTCCGGCGCGTCCGCCGGTGCCGGTTCTCGGTGGCGTGCTCATCGAGGCGACGACGGGGCCGGACGGCGACCGCCTGACGGTCTCCGGTTTCGACTACGAGACCTCGGCGCGCGTCGAGATGGACGCCACGATCGGCGATCCCGGCCGCGTGCTCGTCTCGGGCCGGCTGCTGGCCGACATCACCCGCGCCCTGCCGTCCAAGCCGGTGGATCTCGTCGTCGACGGCTCGCGTGCCACGATCAACTGCGGCAACAGCCGGTTCAGCCTCCCGACGATGCCGGTCGAGGACTACCCGCAGCTGCCGTCCATGCCGCAGCTCGCCGGCACCGTCGCCGCGGGCGAGCTGGCCCAGGCCGTCTCGCAGGTGGCCGTGGCCGCCGGCCGCGACGACACCCTCCCGATGCTCACGGGCATCCGCATGGAGATCGAGGGCTCGCGGCTGACGCTGGCCGCCACCGACCGGTTCCGGCTCGCCGTCCGCGAGATCGACTGGACGCCGGAGGACACCGGCCAGTCCAGCGCCGTGCTGATCCCCGCCCGCACCCTCGCCGACGTCGCGAAGGCGCTCGCCGGCGCGGGCACCGTCGAGCTCGCGCTCTCGGCGGGTGACGGCATGCTCGGCGTCACCGGCGGTGGCCGCCGCGCCACCACCCGGCTGCTCGACGCGGAGTTCCCGCGGTTCCGCCAGCTGATCCCGGCCGAGCACACGAGCGCCGCGATCGTCGAGGTGGCCGGGCTGGTCGAGGCGATCAAGCGCGTCGCCCTCGTCACCGACCGCGTGGCCCAGGTGCGCATGGAGTTCGGCGAGGACGGGCTGCGGCTCGCCGCCGGCGGCGACGACGTCGGCAGCGCCGAGGAGGAGCTCCCGTGCGAGCTCGACGGCGGTGCCATCACCATCGCGTTCAACCCCACCTACCTGCTGGACTCGCTGGGCGCGCTGCACACCGACCGCGCGCAGCTGACGTTCACCACGCCCAACCGGCCCGCGCTGGTGCGCCCGGTGCCGGCGCCGCCCGCCGAGAGCGACGAAGCGCCCGCATCGGACACGCCCGAGCCGCTGCCCGGCTACCTGCACCTGCTGATGCCCGTCCGCCTGCCCGGTTGATCCATACTGGCCCGCGGACGACCCCCCGACTTCAGGAGTGACACCGTGCAACTCGGCCTCATCGGTCTGGGCAAGATGGGTGGCAACATGCGAGACCGCCTGCGGGCGGCCGGCCATGAGGTGATCGGGTTCGACCCCCGTCCTGAGGTCACCGACGTCGACTCGCTCGCGGCGCTCGCCGGGGCGCTCACGGCTCCGCGCGTGGTCTGGGTGATGGTCCCCTCGGGCGACCCGACGCGCAGCACCGTCAAGGAGCTCGCGAAGGTCCTGGAGCCCGGCGACCTCGTCATCGACGGCGGCAACTCCCGCTACACCGACGACGGCCCCAACGCCGCGCTGCTCGACGCGGTCGGTGTCGGCTACATCGACTGCGGCGTCTCCGGCGGCATCTGGGGCAAGGACAACGGCTACGGCCTGATGGCCGGTGGCGACACGAAGCACGTCGATCTCGCCATGCCGATCTTCGACGCCCTGCGCCCCGAGGGACCCCGCGAGGAGGGTTTCGCGCACGCCGGCCCCGTCGGCGCCGGCCACTTCTCGAAGATGGTCCACAACGGCATCGAGTACGGCCTCATGCAGGCCTACGCCGAGGGCTTCGAGCTGCTGGAGGCCGCGGAGCTCGTCGAGAACGTGCCGGCCGTGCTGCAGGCGTGGTCGCGCGGCACCGTCGTGCGCTCCTGGCTGCTGGACCTGCTCGTGCTGGCGCTCAAGGACGACCCGACGCTGGAGAAGCTCGAGAGCTACGTCGACGACTCGGGCGAGGGCCGCTGGACCATCGAGGAGGCCATCACGCACGCCGTGCCGCTCCCGGTGATCTCCGCGGCGCTGTTCGCGCGGTTCTCCTCGCGGCAGAAGGAGTCGCCGGCGATGAAGGCCGTCGCGGCGCTGCGCCACCAGTTCGGCGGGCACGCGGTGAAGTCCGCGGCCGGCCCGTCCGGCACGCCCGGCGAGCACGCGGGTCCGAGCTCGGGCACGGGCTCGACCCAGAGCTAGCCTGCCGGTATGCACCTGCGACGCCTCGCCGTCGCCGACTTCCGGTCGTGGGAGAAGGCCGAGCTGGACCTCGAACCCGGGGTCACGGTGCTGGTCGGGCCCAACGGGGTGGGCAAGACCAACCTCGTCGAGGCCGCCGGCTACATCGCCACGCTCGGCTCCCACCGCGTCGCCACCGACGCCCCGCTGATCCGCCGCGGCGCCGAGCACGCCGTGGTGCGCGGCCTGGTCGTGCACCACGGGCGCGAGCTGGGCGTCGAGCTGGAGATCACCGCGGGGCGCGCCAACCGGGCCCGGCTCAACCGGGCGCCCGCCAAGCCGCGCGACCTGCTCGGTGTCCTGCGCACCGTGCTGTTCGCGCCCGAGGACCTCGCGCTCGTGCGCGGCGACCCGGGTGAGCGCCGCCGCTTCATGGACGACACGCTCGTCTCCCGCTACCCCCGCTACGCAGGAGTCCGCGCCGACTACGACCGCGTGCTGCGGCAGCGCTCGGCCCTGCTGAAGACCGCCCGCAACGGGCGCGGCGACCTCTCCACCCTCGACGTCTGGGACGGTCACCTCGCCGCCCACGGCGCCGCTCTGCTCGCCGGCCGTCTCGACCTCGTCGCAGCCGTCGCGCCGCGCGCGGTCGAGGCGTTCGCGGAGGTCGCGCCGTCGTCGGAGCCCATCGCGGTGGGCTACCGCAGCGGGCTCGGGGACGACCTCCCGCCCGACCGGCCGGCTCTGGAGGCCCTGCTGCTCGACGCGCTGGCCCGGGTCCGCCGCCAGGAGGTGGAGCGCGGCGTCTGCCTGGTCGGGCCGCACCGCGACGACCTGGAGCTCAGCCTCGGCGAGGGCCCCGCGAAGGGCTACGCCAGCCACGGTGAGTCATGGGCCCTCGCGCTCGCCCTGCGGCTGGCGTCCTACCGGCTGCTGCGCGACGACGACGTGGAGCCCGTGCTGATCCTCGACGACGTGTTCGCCGAACTGGACGCGCGTCGCCGCCGGGCGCTCGTCGACGTCGCCCGGCGCGCCGAACAGGTGCTGATCACTGCGGCGGTGGCCGAGGACGTCCCCGACGGCCTCGCGGGTGCCCGCTTCGCGGTGGGCGGCGGCGTCGTGGAGCTGCTGCCGGAAGAGTCCACGTCATGACGACGGCTGTGATCCAGGACACCTGGGGACAAGGTTGTGGATACTGTGGATAACTCGGGCCGCACTGGTGATGACCGGCACAAACAACCGTCCAGCGACGGCCGTCGACCGTCCGTCGTGCCCGATTCGCGCCCTGTTGTCCCCAACCCTGGGGACGGAGGTGAGCCGACCTCTCGTCGCGGGGCGGACATCGCGAGGGACGCGTTGCGCGCCGCGAGGGAAGCGTCCGCGCAGCGTTCGGCGGAACGTGCGGCGCAGCGGGGCGGGGCCAAGCCGGCGTCCAACCGGGGGAGGCGGCGGCGCTGGTCGGGCGCGGGCCCCGACGAGCGCGACCCGCAGCCGTTCGGCCGGCTGGTCGCCCGGGTGTCGCTGGACCGCGGCTGGTCGCCGCGCCTCACCGACGCCACGGTGCTCGGTCGCTGGCCCCAGCTCGTCGGCCCCGACATCGCCGACCACTGCACGCCGCTGTCGCTGCGCGACGGGGAACTGGTGCTGAAGGCGGAGTCCACGGCCTGGGCCACGCAGCTGCGCCAGCTGCAGCGCCAGCTGCTGACGCGGCTCGCCGCGAGCGTCGGGCGGGACGTGGTGAAGCGGATCCGCGTGGTGGCTCCGAGCGGCCCGACCTGGAAACACGGCCCGCGTACCGTCCGTGGCCGCGGCCCGCGTGACACCTACGGCTGACGCCGGAACCCCGCGAGTCGCCGCTCCCGTCACGGTGAGTTGGCCGATCCCGTACCACGACGCCGTCGATCGGGGGCGGCCACCGGCCACTGAGGGCGACGTGACGGGCCCGCAGCCCGTTTCGACCCCCCGCTCGGCCGTCGCCACCCGCCCGATGTCGCGTTCGTCGGTCTGTGACGCTCCTGGACGTGTCCCAACGCCGTTTCTGCCGGGGTGGACCGGTATGATGGGAGGCATGTTCCGGGCGCATCCCCGTAGGCCCGGTCGAGCAGGTTCCACACAGCGGCGTCGCCGCACCGTGTGGATTCTTCATGGCGAGGAGACAGTCAGCCCGTGGCGGAGAAGAAGAACGGCTACAGCGCGTCGTCGATCACCGTTCTCGAGGGGCTGGAGGCGGTCCGCAAGCGCCCCGGCATGTACATCGGTTCCACCGGTCCGCGCGGCCTGCACCACCTGATCTGGGAGGTCGTGGACAACGCGGTCGACGAGGCCATGGCCGGCTTCGCCACGCGTGTGCAGGTCACGCTGCGGGAGGACGGCGGCATCACGGTCGTCGACGACGGCCGCGGGATCCCGGTCGGCATGCACCCGGTGGAGAAGAAGCCCGCCGTCGAGATGGTCATGACCATGCTGCACGCGGGCGGCAAGTTCGACAGCGACTCCTACGCGGTGTCGGGCGGCCTGCACGGCGTCGGCATCTCGGTCGTCAACGCGCTGTCCACCGCGCTGGACGTCGAGATCAACACCGACGGGTTCGAGTGGCGCCAGCACTACACGCGCTCGGTGCCCGGTCCCCTGCACAAGGGCGCGGCCACCACGAGGACGGGCACCACCGTCACGTACTGGGCCGACCCGGAGATCTTCGAGAGCACCGAGTACGACCTCGAGACCATCCGCCGCCGTCTGCAGGAGATGGCCTTCCTCAACAAGGGCCTCACCATCGTCCTGCGCGACGAGCGCGACGGCGTCTCCCGTGAGGACGACGAGGCGGAGGTGCCCGACGCCGAGGGTTTCGTCGCCAAGGTCAAGGAGCACGTCTTCCACTACCCCAACGGGTTGGAGGACTTCGTCGCCTACCTCAACAAGTCGAAGGACCCGATCCACAAGAAGCTCGTGTCGTTCTCCGGTGAGGAGTCCGGCCACGCGCTCGAGGTGGCGATGCAGTGGAACAACGGCTACACCGAGTCGGTCTACACGTTCGCCAACACGATCAACACGCACGAGGGCGGCACCCACGAGGAGGGTTTCCGCTCGGCGCTCACCTCCACGGTCAACCGCTACGCGCGCAACGGCAAGTTCCTCAAGGAGAAGGAGCCGGCGCTCTCCGGTGACGACATCCGTGAGGGACTGGCCGCCATCGTCTCGGTCAAGGTGAAGGAGCCCCAGTTCGAGGGGCAGACCAAGACCAAGCTCGGCAACACCGAGGTCAAGTCGTTCGTGCAGCGCGTGAGCAACGAGTGGCTGGCCGACTGGTTCGAGCGCAACCCCGCCGAGGCGAAGATCATCGTCAACAAGGCGGTGCAGTCGGCGCAGGCCCGCGCGGCCGCCCGTAAGGCCCGCGAGCTGGTGCGCCGCAAGAGCGCCGGCGACATCGGCGGCCTGCCCGGCAAGCTCGCCGACTGCCGTTCCACGGACCCGTCGAAGTCCGAGGTCTACATCGTGGAGGGCGACTCCGCGGGCGGCTCGGCCAAGTCCGGCCGCGACTCGATGTACCAGGCGATCCTGCCCATCCGCGGCAAGATCATCAACGTCGAGAAGGCCCGCATCGACCGCGTCCTCAAGAACACCGAGGTCCAGGCGATCATCACGGCGCTCGGCACCGGCATCCACGACGAGTTCGACGTCAGCAAGCTGCGCTACCACAAGGTCGTGCTGATGGCCGACGCCGACGTCGACGGCCAGCACATCCGCACGCTGCTGCTCACGCTGCTGTTCCGGTTCATGCGCCCGCTGATCGAGGAGGGCCACGTCTACCTCGCGCAGCCACCGCTCTACAAGATCAAGTGGGGTGGCCGCGGCGCCGAGCCGGAGTTCGCCTACACCGACCGCGAGCTCGAGGGCCTGCTGGCCGCTGGTCGCGAGGCGGGCAAGAAGATCCCCAAGGACGAGGGCATCCAGCGCTACAAGGGTCTCGGCGAGATGAACGCCAAGGAACTGTGGGAGACGACGATGGACCCCGCCAACCGGGTGCTCCTGCAGGTCACCCTCGACGACGCCGCCACCGCCGACGAGCTGTTCTCGGTGCTGATGGGCGAGGACGTCGAGTCCCGCCGGTCGTTCATCACGCGCAACGCCAAGGACGTGCGCTTTCTTGATGTGTAAGAGCCTGGACGTCTCCGCACCCGCCTACGCAGAAGGACCCGCTCGTGACTGACACGCTCGACCCCACGCTGCCCCCCGCCGGTGGCGGAGGCGACCGCACCGAGCCGGTCGACATCCAGCAGGAGATGCAGCGCTCGTACATCGACTACGCGATGAGCGTCATCGTCGGCCGCGCGCTGCCGCTGGTCGAGGACGGCCTCAAGCCGGTGCACCGGCGCGTCCTGTACTCGATGGGGGAGAACAACTTCCGCCCCGACCGCAGCTACGTGAAGTGCGCACGCGTCGTCGGCGAGGTGATGGGCAACTACCACCCCCACGGCGACAGCTCGATCTACGACGCACTCGTGCGGCTGGCCCAGCCGTGGTCGATGCGCTACCCGCTGATCGACGGCCAGGGCAACTTCGGCTCCCGGGGCAACGACCCGGCCGCCGCCATGCGCTACACCGAGTGCCGCCTCTCGCCGCTGGCGATGGCGATGCTGCAGGACATCGAAGAAGACACCGTCGACTTCTCCGACAACTACGACGGCAAGGCGCAGGAGCCCGACGTCCTGCCGTCGCGGGTGCCGAACCTGCTCATCAACGGCAGCTCCGGCATCGCCGTCGGCATGGCCACCAACATCCCGCCGCACAACCTGCGCGAGGTCGGCGCCGGTGTCGTGTGGGCGCTGGACAACTGGGAAGCCACCGACGACGAGCTCCTCACGGCCCTGATGGAGCACATCAAGGGCCCGGACTTCCCGACCGCCGGCCTCATCGTCGGCCGCGACGGCATCGAGCAGGCCTACCGCACCGGGCGCGGCTCCATCCGCATGCGCGCGGTCGTCGAGGTCGAGGAGGACGCCAAGGGGCGCACCATCCTCGTCTGCACCGAGCTGCCCTACCAGGTCAACCCGGACAACCTCATCGAGTCGATCGCGAGCCAGCACCGCGACGGCAAGCTGCAGGGCATCGCCGAGATCAACGACGAGTCGTCCGACCGCGTGGGCATGCGCATCGTCATCACGCTCAAGCGCGACGCGGTGGCGAAGGTGGTGCTGAACAACCTCTACAAGCACACCCAGCTGCAGTACGGCTTCGGCGTCAACATGCTGGCGATCGTCGACGGCGTGCCCCGCACGCTGCGCCTGGACCAGGTGGTGCGCAACTACATCCGCCACCAGATCGAGGTCATCGTCCGGCGCACGCGCTACCGGCTGCGCAAGGCCGAGGAGCGGGCCCACATCCTGCGTGGCTACGTCAAGGCGCTCGACGCGCTCGACGAGGTCATCGCCCTGATCCGCGCGTCGGCCACGGTCGACGTCGCGAAGACGGGCCTGATGGAGCTCCTGGACGTCGACGACATCCAGGCGCAGGCCATCCTCGACATGCAGCTGCGGCGCCTCGCCGCCCTCGAGCGTCAGAAGATCATCGACGAGCTGGCCGAGATCGAGCTCGAGATCGCCGACTACCAGGACATCCTGGCCCGCCCGGAGCGGCAGCGGCAGATCGTGCGCGACGAGCTCACCGAGATCGTCGAGAAGCACGGCGACGAGCGCCGCACGCGGATCGTGGCCGACGACGGCGACGTCACCAACGAAGACCTCATCGCGGTCGAAGATGTCGTTGTGACGATAACCCAGACCGGCTACGCGAAGCGCACCAAGACCGACCTCTACCGGGCGCAGAAGCGCGGCGGCAAGGGCGTGCAGGGCGCGGCGCTGAAGCAGGACGACATCGTCGCCCACTTCTTCGTCTGCTCCACGCACGACTGGATGCTGTTCTTCACCAACAAGGGCCGGGTCTACCGGCTCAAGGCCTACGAGCTGCCCGAGGCCAACCGCAGCGCGCGCGGCCAGCACGTGGCCAACCTGCTCGCGTTCCAGCCGGACGAGCACATCGCGCAGGTCATGCAGATCAAGGACTACCAGGCCGCGCCGTATCTCGTCCTGGCGACGAGAACCGGTCTGGTGAAGAAGTCGAGGCTCACCGACTTCGACTCGCCCCGGTCCGGCGGCCTCATCGGCATCAACCTGCGTGAGGACGACGAGCTCGTCGGCGCCGTCCTGGCCTCGGCCGAGGACGACCTGCTGCTCGTCTCGGCGGAGGGCCAGTCCATCCGGTTCACCGCCAGCGACGAGGTGCTGCGCCCGATGGGGCGGGCCACGTCCGGCGTGCTCGGGATGCGGTTCAACACCGGCGACCGGCTGCTGTCGCTCGCCGTCGTCCAGCCCGACACGTTCGTGCTGGTCGCCACGGACGGCGGCTTCGCCAAGCGCACGCCGATCGAGGACTACCCGGTGCAGGGCCGCGGGGGTAAGGGTGTTCTGACCCTCCAGTACGACCGCCGCCGTGGCACCCTGGTCGGTGCGCTCATCGTCGGCATCGACGACGAGCTGTACGCGATCACCTCCACCGGCGGGGTGATCCGGACATCGGCCCGGCAGGTGCGCAAGGCCGGCCGGCAGACGAAGGGGGTACGCCTGATGAACCTGGGCGAAACCGCCACGTTGCTGGCGGTGGCACGTAATGCCGAGGACGATGCCGACGACACCGCGCTGACCGGTACCGAGCCCGAGGGCGAGGACAGCTGAGCAGCGGGCCACCCAACGGAGGAGATTCCTCTCTCGTGAACGACGCGACGAGTACACCGGACGACCCCGACCGCACCGACCAGGACGGCCGGGGTGCGGTGGCCACGGGAGAGCAGGCCGCTGTCACCCCGGCCACCGGGGCCGGCAGCGGCACCGGCACCGCGGGTACGCCCTCGGCGTCCCCGCGGCCCTCACCCACGCCGGCGGCCGAGCCGGTCGCCGAGGAGCCGGACGTGCCGGTCGCCCCGACCACGGAGAAGCCGGTCGCGAACGGCGGCACGCCGTCGCTGGACAAGCGGGCCGCGGCCTCCGCGGCGGTCGCCGCCGAGGCCCCCACCGCCCACCTGCGGGTGCCCGCCCCGTCGAACGGTGCGCATCCCGCGCCGGCCGACGACGACGTGACCCGTCCCGTCGGGCCGGGAGAGCTCCCGGCCACGGGTCCGGTGCCCGGCCCCGGACCGGCCGCGGCCGCGCCGCCCCCGTGGCAGCGCGTGCCGGGTCGGGAAGCCCAGATCCCGGCGCAGTCCGGGCCACCGCCGGCTCCACGGCCGGCAGGTGGGCTGCTCGAGGACGAGGGCCCCACCGCGTTCCTCGAGGCTCCGGCCCGGGCCGACGAGGCGGCGGGTGCCGACGGTCAGCCGGCGGAGAAGGGCGGCACGTGGGGCTCGGTGCGCGCGGTGCGCAACCGTCCGCCGCGCCAGGCCGCCCTGCAGCTCAAGCGGCTCGACCCGTGGTCGGTGCTCAAGCTGGCCCTGGTGCTCGCGGTGGTGCTGTTCTTCATCTGGCTGGTGGCCGTCGGGGTGCTCTACGGCGTCCTGGGCGGCATGGGGGTGTGGGACCGCCTCAACGGCACCTACGCCGACCTCGTCTCCGGAGAGGCCCCCACCGGCAGTCCGCTGATCAGCGCGGGCCGCGTCTTCGGCCTGGCCGCGGTGGTCGGGGCGATCAACAGCCTGCTGTTCGCCGTGGCCATCACCGTCGGGGCGTTCGTCTACAACGTGTCGGCCGACCTCGTCGGCGGCATCGAGGTCACGCTCTCGGAGCGCGACTGAGCTGGGATGTGTGTGGGGGGGTATCCCCCTGCAGGCGGCCGGAGGCGCTGGGGTAACCTCGTCTCCGCCGCAGGGGGCCTATAGCTCAGTTGGTTAGAGCGCATCGCTGATAACGATGAGGTCGGTGGTTCAAATCCACCTAGGCCCACTCTGTATCCCCTCGGGACAGGCAGGACGTTCAATGAAGAAGATTCTCGCCGTCATCGTCGCACTCGCGGCCGGGGCCCTCGTGTTCTCGAAGGTCCGCTCCTCCCGCGAGGACAACGACCTGTGGCACGAGGCCACCACGAGCTGAGCAGGTATCGTCTCCTGCTCAGCACGGGGACGTAGCTCAATTGGCAGAGCACCGCCTTTGCAAGGCGGGGGTTAGGGGTTCGATTCCCCTCGTCTCCACCAGTTTGACCAGCGAAAACAGGCTCGGCGCCGGTCGCTAGTTTGACCGGTCAGGAAGGCCAGGGAGATCTTGCCGTCAAGCTGGTGGAACAGCCCGATCACGCCCGGGTGGGCCAGTTGCAGGTGCGCGCGGAGCTGGTTGTGGGCGGCGACCCGGGCCTTGACCAGGTCGTGGCGGGCCCGGATCAGCATCCGCAGCCCGACAGTGGCCGGGGTGTCGGTGGTGAGTGGGGTGAGTCGGCGGCGGTCGGTGCGCAGCACGTCGGCGAGCAGGTAGGCGTCGAAGCGGTCGTCCTTGTTACCGGTGGTGCCGTAGCGGGAGCGTAGGGCGGTGACCTGGCGGCTGGCGATGACGAACACGGTCAGACCGGCGTCGAGCAGAGCCGCGACGACCGGGCCGTCGCCGCGCTCGATCGGGACCCCGGTGACCCGGTGACGATGCAGCGCGGTGACCATTGTGGACACTCCCGGTGCGGTGTGGGTGACCGTGAAGCGCTCCATCGCGGCACCGCTGTCGTCGATCACACAGACGGCGTGTTCGGACCACGACCAGTCCACGCCGGCCCACCTGGGCGACGCGTCGTGGGTGCTGTTGTTGCTGGTAATGCCCGGTTCCGGTTCGTTCATCGCCGTGGTTGCTCCCGTGGTGCGGGTGGGCGTCCCCGGTCGGGCGCGGCTGCCGGTCGGTCACTGAAGCGCTCGTAGCGCACAACCCCATCGCCGGTCAGCACGCCCCGTCCCGTCGGGCCTCGCGTCGTCAAGGCGGACCTCGAGGGCCACACGAGCCTGGGCGATGACCCGACGATCCGGGATGCGCACCGGACCCGACGGGCCCGGCAGATCCCAGGCTCCTCCAGTGACCGCGAGCCTCCACGGCTGCGGTGGGGCGCCTCGTGGCGGCGGGGGAACAACGCCCCGCCACCCCAAGGGGACGGGCCGACAGGCCCACCAGCACCGGAGACCACCATGATTCGTCTGGCCGGAATCCCCGACGTCCGCGCGCACGCCGAGCCCGCCCGAGTTGGCGGCGCCATCCCGGCGGTGATGCGCGTGCAGGTCGGACCGGTGACGTGGGAAATCTGCGACGCGACCGCGTACGCCTCGCTGCTGCGGGCATGGCGCCAGGCCGCCCGTCTGCTGTGCGACAACCCCACCGAGGACGAATAGACGCCCCCGATCTCACGGGGTGTGGATGGTTCGGGGCGGCCGCCGGCTTGGCTGCCCCGAATGCGTCACCATCGCGGTCATGGACGGATCGTGGTGGGTCGGCGTCCTCCCGGCCGGCGTGGAGAACGTGCAGACCGTCGCCGCCGGCGAAGAGACCAGTAGGGGGGCGGCGATCGATGCGGCAGTCGACGCTCTCGTCGTGGTCGCCCTCGATCGCGGCCGGCAGGAGTACCGGCTGACCGTGGCCGACACCCAGATGATCATCTTTCCCGGCCTGACGATCCATGGCCGCATCGACGTGGAGGCGCTCCAGGACACCCGGTACCAGCTGGAGCGCTGCAGTTCGCCGAACACGCCCGCAGCGAGTTTCAACTCCCATGACCTCCGATCTGCCGGCGCGGGTGGCGCCGATGCTGGCCACCCCGGGCCCGGCCCCTGAGGGGCCGGGCTGGGCGTATGAGTTCAAATGGGGCGGCGTCCGCGCGGTCACGGCCGTCGCCGGTGGCGAGCTGCGCGCGCGGAGCCGCAAACGACAAGCCCCTGGCCCAGATGTACCCGGAGTTCTGCGAGCTGCGCGACCTGGTCGACCGGGCGGTGGCGCTCGACGGCGAAGTTGTTGCCCTCGACGAGCAGGGGCGGCCCGACTTCGGGTTACTGGAGGACCGGTCGGGAAGGGTGCGCTAGGCAATTGCACCGTCGGGTACGCCGGCGGCAGTGGGCTTCGCGAATGTCTGTACGTAGTCGATGGCTGCCCGCAGGGCGTCGTTCAGCGGGGCGATCTCGCGGGCCACCTGAGCGAGCAACATGCCGCCCTGGAAGGCGGAGAGCAGGAGATGGGCCAGTCGGGTGGGATCTGCCTCAACACTGATGCGGCCGAGGCTCTGCATCCGTTCCAGCCCATCTCGGAAGATGTCTCGCCACTGGTCGAACGCGTCCGCGAGTTCCGTGCGAACGTCGAGGTCGGTCTTGATGATCTCACTGGCGAGTGAGCCGAGGGTGCAGCCTTCCTGGTAGGAGCGCTCGTAGGCGATGTAGAAGCCCGCCCACTCCCGAAGCGAGTCGAGGCTGTCGAAGTGGGTGAACCGCTCACTGCGATGAAACGTCAAGACGCGCTGGGCCTGCCACTCGATCACCGCGAGAACAAGACTCTCCTTGGTCGGGAAGTAGTGGTTGAGCTGCGACCCGCTGATGCCTGCAGCGTGACGGAGCTGCTCGTTGTTCGTCGCGTGCACGCCCTTGGCGTAGATCATCTCGGAGGCGTGCTCGAGGATGCGGGCTCGGGTCGCCTGCCCCTTGCCGGTGAGCTTCTGTGGCACCCGAGCCTCCGTCGCGGCTTCCATGACACACACAATAGCCCAGATTGGGCTTGACAGCCCACTCCTTTCGGTGTTGAACTGCCACAGTGGGCTAGCAAGCCCAAAAACGGCCCCACGAGCCGGCGAACACGCGATCTACGGAGGCACCCAATGAAGGCGATCGTCGCGATGGACCAGGCCGCGGAAGCGGCAGGGATCACACTCACAGAGCGGCCGGCTCCCATTCCGGCGATCAACGACGTCGCCGTTGAAGTCCACGCGTCGGGCTTCGTTCCCGCGGAGTGGGAGTGGCCCTCGACCTGGGTCGATCGCTCGGGTCACGATCGCGCCCCGGCAATCATCGGCCATGAATTCGCCGGAGTGGTCTCCTCCCTCGGCTACGGCACGACAGGACTCTCGCTGGGACAGCGGGTGTTCGGGATCACAGACTGGCACCGTGATGGAACGCTGGCCGAGTACGCGGCCGTGGAGGCACGCAACCTCGCGCCGCTGCCGGGCAACGTCGACTTCACAGTGGGTGCGAGCCTGCCGATCTCCGGCCTGACCGCGTGGCAGGGCCTATTCCAGCACGGTCGTCTGCAGGCGGGGCAGAGTGTCCTTGCACACGGCGCCGCCGGTGCGGTCGGATCCGTGGTGACGCAGCTCGCCCGGGAGTTCGGCGCTTACGTCATCGGTACCGGTCGGGCAGCGGACCGTCAGGCCGCGCTGGACTTCGGCGCGAACGAGTTCCTCGACCTCGACCACGAGGATCTCGACGACATCGGCGGGGTCGACCTGGTCTTCGATGTCATCGGCGGGGATGTTCAACGGCGCTCGGCGAGCACCATCCGGCCCGGCGGGACGCTGGTGTCGGTGGTCGGACCGGTTGAGGCTCGTCCGGCCGACGGCTTGGCGATCGACTTCGTCGTCGAATCCGTGCCGAGTCAGCTGGTCGAGATCGTCACCCGGGCGCGAGACGGGCGCCTTCGCGTCCCCGTGGGAACCGTCGCGACCCTCGACGAGGCCATCCCTGCGCTCAACCCGACCGAGCGACGCAAGGGTAAGACCGTCATTCGCGTGCGCCCTTGAACGCCCTGAAACGGGTGCAGGTGAGGAGAAGACCGGACGGGTGAACGTGAGTGAACCCCTGATGACGCATCGTCAAGGTGAGCCCCGTAGGTGGGATGCGGCAGCGGGGTGCAGGACTGGCCGCTGAGAAGCGGCAGGCGGCGGCCGGAGGCATCTGTCCGGCCGTGGGAACACCGCCGTCCCGGTGCAGAGGGGGCACCCACGCCGGTCGTGTCTCGTGCATGTGGAACGTGGAATCCCCGTCGGGTCCGGATCGTCGGCCCGGTAAGCCGACCGGGAGGAAGGCCCAGCTCTCCGGCGGGAACAGGACGGTCCAAGAAGCCAACGCTGGCGGCCGAAAGGCAGCAGGAACCCGAGACAGCGTGGCCGGCGCCTCCGCTGGTCGTCTCGCATAACTGGCCAGATACCGGGACTGGTGCCCGGACCCGCGAGGGGTTGCTGATGTGGACCGGGTGAGCCTGTGGAGCTTTCGATGTTGGCGCTACCGGAACCGAAGGACAAGTTGGACGCCATGACGACACCCACCGTGAGCGCGGCGCAGGCCGCGACATCGGGTGTTGGCGTGGTGAACGGACCGGAGGACGACCTCACCGACGGGCCGTCGATCGATTGGCGGGTGGTCGTGGACGACGTACGGCGGCTACGGCAACGCATCTTCACGGCGTCGCAGGCCGGGGACCTCAAGCGGGTCCGGAACCTGCAGAAACTGATGCTCCGCTCACACGCGAACACGCTGGCAAGCGTGCGACCGGGTGACGGAGGTAAATGCTGGCCGCGAGACGGTGGGCATCGACGGCAAGGTCGTGGTGGGGCCCCAGGACAAGGCCGAGTTGGCCGACTGGGTGCAGCACCGGTTACAGCCGTGGGAGCCCCAGCCGGTCAAGCGGGTGTTCATCCCCAAGGCGAACGGCAAACGGCGTCCGCTCGGTATCCCGGTGATCGTCGACCGGGTGCTCCAAGCGCGGGTGGTCAACGCGTTGGAGCCCGAGTGGGAAGCGCGGTTCGAACCGCGGTCCTACGGCTTCCGGCCGGGCCGCGGTGTCGATGTGTGGTCTCAGGTGACGCTTGACCGAATGTCATCAGTTGATCATTGACGAGCCGGGGCGTCGCGGACGCCGGCTCAAGTGACGTGGAGGCGGGTGATGGGGGCGAGGCTGCGTCGGGGCCGGACGGCGATCTCTTCGCTGTTGTGCAGGACGCGGAAGTGGGTGTCCTCGACGATGACCGTGACGAGCTTGCCGGCGTGACGTGGTCCGAGCTTGATTCGCTGGCGGGCGACCATGATCCTTCCGTTGGCGTGGACTTTCCGTTGGGCCTGAAGCGATCCTGGGGGCAGCGGTGGCGGCGGGAGCGGTGTGGCGGCCTGGCGGGCGCCGTGCAGGGCGGGAAGCTTCGCCGCGGGGATCGGGCAGGGCCAGGTCCCGGCGAGGGCGTTGTCGACGATGGCGTGCATGAGGTGGCCGTCGAGGCGCAGCGTGATGCGGCGCCCGGCGTAGGCGAACCCGACGAGGTGTCGGGTTCCGTCGAGGGCGATCTTCCCGTCCTTGTTCACCGCCCGTTCGAGCTCGATCGACGCGCCCGCTGCCAAGGGGGCGTGTGCGCCCCCGGGGCGTCTCAGGGCGGCGGGTGCGGGTGGCGGTCCTGTGGGGCGGGCGCCGCGCATGCTCAGGTGTCGTAGGTCGTCGGGGCTCAACCGGGAGGCGACGGTGCGCAGCACCTCGCCGTCGAGGATGAGGTGGATGCTGCGTTGGTCGGCCCAGATCGTGATCGTCCGCCCGGCCAGGCCGCGCGGGACCGACACGCTCTGGCGTCCGGTGCGGATGGTGATCTGCGCGCCGGGAGGCACCCGGGCCTCGAACTCGATCGCTGCGCCCTCACGTACTTCGTGCCGCCATGGCTCGCTCACCGGCGCCGGTCTCGCAGCCGATCCGGCGGCGACCATCTCAGGCGCGGACGGCTCGAGCGGGACGACGTCGACATCGAGTCGGGAGGGCCCGTTCGGTCGGAAGAGGGCAGCCGGGACGGCCATGTCGATCGCCTGGTGGGGCCGGTGCTGGTTGTAACCGGCCACCCAGCCGTCGATCGCCTGCTGAGCTGCAGCCGAGGACTCAAACGGCGCGACGTGATCGAGGAACTCGGTGCGTAGCGTCTTGTGGAAGCGCTCGATCTTCCCGGTCGTGGTGGGTGAGCGTGGCTTGGTCAGCCGCGGGGTGATCCCGTTCTCCCGGCAGACCCTCTCGAAGAGCACCTCGACCGGCTGCGGGCGGGTGTGGCGGCCGGTGAACTGTTTGCCGTTGTCGGTCAGCACCTCCGAGGGCACCCCGTAGCGGCGCATCCCCGCGGTGAACGCTTCGCAGACCGCCCGCCCGGACGGCACCATCAACACCGCGGCGACCACGACGAAGCGGGAGTGATCGTCGATGCCGGTCAGCAGCTTGCAGGAGCGTCCGTCCGCGAGCGGGACTCCGCCGACGATGTCGAGCTGCCACAGGTGCATCGGCTCGGCGCGTTCCCACCGCCGGTAAACACGCTTGTGTTCCTGGACCTGGGTGGAGACCAACCCGTTGCGCACCAGGATCCGATGCACGCTCGCCCGCGACGGCGCCACCACCTCACCGGCACGAGCGAGCTCGTGGCTGATCCTGCGCGCGCCCCATCTCGGGTGACGGCGGCGCAGCTCGCAGACCAGCGCTTCGACCTCGGCAGCGACGCGAGTCGGGCTGTGGTGCGGGCGATGCGAACGATCGACCAACCCGGGCATGCCCTCCGCCCGGAACCGGCGCCTCCAGCTGTCCACCGACTGCCGCGACGTCCCGAACCTGGCCGCCACCTCGCCGATCGGTGATCCACCGAGCACCTCACTCACCGCGCGGTAGCGGTACTCAGCCAGAGCCTCTTGATCCACAAGAAAAGACGATCATGAACCCCGGTCGCGAGTCAATGATCAGTTGAGGACGTTCGGTCAAGCATCTCGTGAGTCCTCACATTGACACGCGGCTGCCACGGCGCGATCGAGGCCATCTACTGGACGCTCAACGGCCCTCGGGCCCAGCGGCTGTGGGTGCTCGACGCGGACCTGTCCGCGGCGTTCGACCGCACGATCACGATCATCTACTGTCCTCGCCCGGCTCGTTCCCCGCTCGGGGGCTGGTCGCGCAATGGCTGAAGGCGGGAGTGGTCGAGCGGGACTGCTTCACCCCCACCGAGGAGGGGACTCCGCAGGGCGGGGTGGTCAGTCCGCTGCTGATGAACGTGGCCCTGAACGGATGGAACAGGCCGCCGGGGTTCGCTACCCGGTCTGCAGGCGCCCAGCAGCATCCCCACCGCCCCGGTGGGCGAGTGGAACACCTACCTGATCGAGACCGCCGGCAACCGGATCCGGGTCACCTTCAACGACACCCTTGTCAACGACTACACCAGCACGCGGCGCACCAACGGCTTCCTCGCCCTGCAGGTGCACGGGTTCCCCTCCCGCCTCGCCTTCCGCAACCTGCGGATCAAGGGCCATGGCGCGCACCCGCACCCGCTCCGGACCGGCTCCCGGCCGCTGCGGCGCAACCTGGGTTACCGTGATCGCAGATCGCACACGGTCAATGGGCGAGCGCGCGGGAGGCGACGACGGTGGTACCTCCCGCGCAACCCGGGACCTGGGTGATGTTGTCCTACGGCCTGCCCCGCGAGCCGTCCACCGGTCGGATCGGGGTGTGGCGCAAGCTCAAACGCCTCGGGGTGGCGCAGATCGGTGACGGGGTGGTCGCGCTGCCGGCGGACGCGCGCACCCGTGAACAGCTGGAATGGATCGCCCAGGACATCACCGACGCCGGCGGGCACGTCACCGTCTGGCTCGCCCAACCCACCACCGCAGCCGCCGAGCGCGAGCTGGCCGCCTGCCTGGCCGGCGCCCGCGCCGCCGAGTACACCCAGGTCATCGCGACCGCGCGGGCCGCAACCAGCGCGGCGGCACCGGAGCGTGCGGTGGTGGCGCGGCGGTTGCGCGCGGAGCTGCGCCGGATCAACCGCCGGGACTACTTCCCGCCCGCCGAACGCGACACCGCGCGCCTCGCTGTGCACGACCTCACCGATCCGATGCCCGACACCTCGACCGCGCCGGGCGCCGAAGACCGCGCCGCTGGGGTGCGGGAGCCGCAGCCGTGAAGTGGGCGACCCGGGCGAACATCCACATCGACCGGGCCGCGTGCACCTGGCTGATTGCCCGCCACGTCGACCCCGCCGCGAGTTCGTGTTCCTGGCCGACCCCGCCCAGATCCCGGCCGATGCAACGGCGTTCGACCTGCGCGGGGTGGAGCTTGGCCACCATCACGGCGACTGCAGCCTCGAGACCATTCTGCGCCACTACGAGATCACCGATCCGGTGCTGTGGCGGATCGCCGCGATCATCCACGAGGCCGACCTCGACGACGAGCGCTACGACGCCCCCGAGGCCCCCGGCCTCGACGTCGCGCTGCGGGGGCTGTCGATGACCTGCACCGACGAGCAGATCCTGGCTCTGACCGGGCCGATCTTCGACGGGCTCTACGAGTACTACCGCCGCGCCACCCTGATGGGTCGCGAACCCGCCTGAACACGACCGCTCGCGACCACGGTCGAGAGGGCAAACCGACTCAGATGGTGATCACGTTGACCGCGAGCGTGATCACGACGGCGAGGGCGCGGAGCTGGCCGTAGCGGCGCGGATCGGCCAGCACCCGCAGGTCGGCGTACACGCTCAGCACCACGAACACCGCGATCGGGGCAGCCAGGTCGTTGGCCGAGAACCCGGGCAGCCCGTCGTCGTTGAGCGCGCCCATGTTCGCGCACAGCCGCCACCCCACCACCGCGACCGCGGCCAGCACCCCGGCGGCGATGGCGTCCAGCCAGGCCGCGCCGGGCAGCCGCCACACCCCGACCCCGGCCACCAGCACACCGGTGATCGCGGCGGTGAGCAGGATGTGCATCGCACTGAAGATCATCGCCGTATCCCGCGCACGATGCCGTCGCCCACGACCATCGCTATCATGAAACCATGGTTGCACAGCTGTTGTCGGTGTCTGTGTGGCGTAGTCGGTGACCGTGCCCGGCTCGACACGAGATGCGGGCTGGAGGGGACGGCGGCGACGGCGGCGTGGCCGTCTTCCTGGTGGGCGGTATCGGCTCGACGCTGCCACCCCGGGTGGAGCTGTCGCAGCGGATCATCGCGCAGGTGCCGCTGCCCGGGGACGGGTCACGGTTCGACTACGCCAGCTCCGATGACCAGCGCGGCCTGCTGTTCATCGCGCACCTGGGCGCCGGCGAGGTCATCGAGGTCGACACGCGCTCCCACCACGTCGTGCGCACCATCCCGAACCTGGCGCAGGTCCACGGCGTACTCGTGGTGCCCGCGCTGCACCGGGTCTACGCCACCGCCACCGGAACCAACGAGGTCGTCGGCGTCGACGAAGATACCGGCCAGGTCCTCACCCGCACTCCGACCGGGGACTACCCCGACGGCCTCGCCTACGACCCGCGCCGCAACACGGTCTGGACCACCAACGAGACCGGCGGCACCGAAACCGTCATCGACGCCGCCACCGGCGCGCCGCGCGGCAGCACCGACCTGGGCGGGGAGGTCGGCAACGTCACCTACGACCCGACCGGTGACCGGATGTGGGTCGCCGTGCAGGGCCGCGGCGACCTCGCCGCGATCGACCCCACCACCCACGCCGTCACCCGCCGCGTCCTGCTACCGGGATGCGATCACCCCCATGGGTTGTCCCTCGACCCAGCCGACCGGCTGGGCTTCGTGGCCTGCGACGCCAACGCCACCCTGCTCACCGTCGACCTCGCCACCGGACAGACGATCGGCAGCAGCCCGGTCGGGCCCCAACCCGACGTGCTGGCCTACGACCCGGGCGCGCACCGGCTCTAGGTCGCCGCCGAAAGCGGCTGGGTCACCCTGCTCGACCTGCACAACCGCCAGCTCGGCATCGCCGGATCGGATCATCTCGCCGACGGCGCGCACGTGGTCGCCGTCGACGAGCTCACCCACCACGCCTACTACCCGCTGCCCGCCGGCGTGGACGGCCACCCCGCACTCCTCGAGACCGAGCCACGCCCGTGATCGCGTAGCAGGCTGTCCTAAGCCGCAGTGACTCACGGCGATGGGCCACCGGTGCGGGCCTTCCACCCCCTCGGTCAACACAGCGCCTCACGGCGCACCGGGGCTCCGCCCCGCATCCCGCCCTCGCTCTGGTGGAGGAGACAGCTCAGGCGGTGGTTTCGGCGCAGAGCGCCGCGTGGCCGAGTTGGACGGTGCCGATCTGCTCCCAGTTCCAGCTACGTTCGGCTCCCCACTGGACCACGAGCATCAGTGCGTCAATGACGAGCTCGGGCGTCGACAGCCACCTCCACGCGCTGCGCCACACGACATCGCTGCGCGGGGTGCACCTTGCTCGCCTCAGCCATTCGGTCCGATGAGCACTTGCGGGGGTGGTGATCTCAGGCGTTGGTAGGACCTGCGGGCGAGCGGATCTGCATGCCCGGCCGACGGCGGTGCACGGTGACGTAGGCGAGACCGTGGAGGCCGGCAGTGAGGCTGCGTGTGGAACCGACGGGCAGCCACACGAGCTCGCCCGGCACGAGATCGAGATTGCCCGCTCCGGTGGTCAGCGATCCGCTGCCCGCCAGGATGAGCAGGAGCACGTCGAGGTCCGGTTCGGTATGGGTGTCGATCGTCCGGCCCGCGGGGAGATTGAGCACGTTGGCGTCGAGTTGGCGGCCGACCTCGTCCAGCCGCCACACCACCCCTGCCGGCTGGGCTCCGTGGTCGGCGACGATCGGCTGCAGGTCGTGCAGAACGTGCGGCAGGTCCGGCATTGCCCGATCATTCATCGCCGGTCATCTCGTGACGAACGGCTCCTGTCCGCGCGGTCAAGGGGAGATCGCAAGGAGACCGAGAGTGAACAAGCCGATGACCTTCAGGATCTCCAGGCCGACGTAGAGGAGGTGGGCGGGGCCGCGAGAGGGGTCCTCACCAGCCAGGACGGCTTCCGTCCGCCTGGTCAGGACGGGGCGCACCGCCGCAAGCTGCACGATCAGCGCTGCTGCGACCGCAGCGGCGCACCAGAGGACGCCGGCCCCGGGGGAACCGACGACCAGAGCGACGGCCACGACGACGCCCAGCACGATCTCGACGCCGTTCAGGGCCCGGAAGACCAGACGTCCGATGCCCAGGCCCAGCGGCACGGTGATGCCCGGGGCCCGGAACTTCAGCGGCGCCTCGAGGAACGAGATGCCCAGCACCAGTCCGAGCCAGGTGAAGGCGGTGGCGGCGACGATCGTCATCGGTGCTGCAGCCCCGGCGGCGGGACCGTCTGCCGTGCGCGCCTGCGCACCGTCGTCGCGGTGAACAGGGCGGCTGTCGCCGCGGTCGCGGCGAGCAGGACCAGGCCGACCGTGTAGCTGCCGAAGGCCCCGTACACCGCGCCCATGACGAGCGGCGGGAAGAAGCCTCCGAGCCCGCCTGCGGCGCCGACGACACCGGTGACCGCGCCGACCTGGCCGCCCGGCACGAGCTCGGCGACCAGGGCGAACACGGCGCCGGTGCCGGCGCCGAGCGCCGCGGCCGCGCCGAGGAACGCGATCGTGCCCACCGGGACGAGGGGGAGCCCGAACGCTGCGACGACGGCGAGCAGCGCCACCACCGAGTACGAGCCGACGAGGACGGCGATCGGCTCGATCCGGTCCGACAGCCAGCCACCGATCGGACGCATGACCACGGCGAGGACGACGAACCCCGCGGTACGTAGGGCCGCGTCGCCGCGGTCGAGGTGGAAGGCGCTGACGAGGTAGGTCGGCAGATAGACGCTGAAGGCGACGAACCCGCCGAACGCCACGGCGTAGAGGAACGACAACTGCAGCGTCACGGGCATGCGCAGGGTCGCGGTCAGTCGGCCGAGCACGGTGCCCGTCGGGATCTGCCGGTCGGGCCGGTCGCGCAGCAGCAGGTACGCCAGTGCCGAGTAGACGACGAGCACTCCCGCGACGATGTCGAAGGGGAAGCTGCGCCCGGCGGTCGCGGTCAGCTGCACGGTGGTGAACGCCGAGATGGCGGTGCCGCCCATGCCGGCGCCGAAGACGCCCAGTGCCAGGCCCCGACGCGTCGGCGGGTACCAGGAGTTGACGAAGGGGATGCCGATCGCGAACGTGGTGCCCCCGAGCCCGAGGAAGAACCCGCCCACGAGGTAGCCGGCCAGTGAGTCCGCCCAGTGCCCGAGGTAGAGCACCGGCACGACGGTCAGGAGTGCGACGGCCGGGAACATGCGCCGGGCCCCGAGACGGTCGGCGAGCGCACCGACGGGTATGCGTCCCAGCGAGCCCACGAGCACCGGCACCGCCACCAGGAGTGACTGCTGGAACGCGCTGAGATGCAGTTGCTCCCGCAGCGTCGCCCCGAGCGGGGACAGCAGCGCCCAGGCCCAGAACGTCACCGCGAACCCGACAGTGGCGACCGCGAGCATCACCCCGGCCCGGGATGGGGGCGCCGGGGAAGACGGTGCGACGGGTGCGGCAGGTGTACGCCCTGGCGTAGTCGACTCCGTCACGGCATCCTCCATCTCGACAGACGACGGTATCCCGGACTCTCGGCCGGGACCATCCGACGCCAACTCTGTACGGCACGCGACGTGATCGACAGGTGGCCAACGGCCTCCGAGTCGGGACCTTCGGCATTGCCGGGCAGGCATCCGGCCCTGTCAGCCTCGGTGCGACGGATTCGACGGAGGTAAGGATGACCCTCGACACGGGCAGCACCGCGCGGCCGGATGGTGGCGGTACGGACGGCCCGGCGGCCGATGCGCTGCTGCGGACCGGGCGCTTCTTCACGCGGCGGGAGACCTCCGACGACCTGCGCGCCGTCTTCCGCCATGGAGGCCGTGAGGGTGACGTGTTCTACCGGGACCGGTGGAGCCACGACAAGGTGGTGCGCTCCACCCACGGGGTGAACTGCACGGGATCGTGCTCGTGGAAGGTCTACGTCAAGGACGGGATCATCACGTGGGAGAGCCAGCAGACCGACTACCCCTCGGTGGGGCCGGACTCCCCGGAGTACGAGCCGCGCGGTTGTCCGCGGGGCGCGGCGTTCTCCTGGTACACGTACTCGCCGACGCGGGTGCGGTACCCGTACGCCCGTGGAGTGCTGGTCGAGATGTACCGCGAGGCGAAGGCCCGGCTCGGGGACCCGGTGGCGGCCTGGGCGGAGGTCACCACCGACCCTGAGAAGCGCCGTCGTTATCAGTCCGCCCGCGGTAAGGGCGGGCACGTACGGGTCTCCTGGGACGAGGCGGTGGAGATCGTCGCTGCCGCGCACGTGCACACGATCAGGACGGTGGGGCCGGACCGGATCGCCGGGTTCTCCCCGATCCCGGCCATGTCGATGGTCAGCCACGCCGTGGGGTCGCGGTTCATCGAGCTGATCGGTGGGGCGATGACGTCGTTCTACGACTGGTACGCGGACCTGCCGGTGGCGTCACCACAGGTGTTCGGGGACCAGACCGACGTCCCGGAGTCGGGCGACTGGTGGAACGCCACGTACCTGCTCATGTGGGGCTCGAACGTGCCGGTCACGCGCACGCCGGACGCGCACTGGATGGCCGAGGCCCGCTACAAGGGCCAGAAGGTCGTCGTCGTGTCCCCGGACTACGCCGACAACACGAAGTTCGCCGACACCTGGCTTCCCGCTCAGCCCGGCACCGACGGAGCGCTGGCGATGGCCATGGGCCATGTGATGCTCAAGGAGTTCTTCGTCGACCGGCGGGTGCCGTTCTTCGTCGACTACGTGCAGCGCTACACGGACCTGCCCTTCCTGGTGACCCTCGACGAGCGCGATGGCGCGTTCGTTCCGGGCAAGTTCCTCACCGCCGCCGACCTCGGCGACACCGACGACGGTGCCGCATGGAAGACAGTGCTGCTCGATGGCCGCACCGGGGACCCGGTCGTGCCGAACGGGTCGATGGGGTTCCGCTACACCGACGGTGGCGCGGGCCGGTGGAACCTCGACCTCGGGGACGTGGCGCCGCAGCTGACTCTGCTCGACGGCCAGTCCGCAGAGGTGCTGCTGCCGCGTTTCGACGCCCTCGACGGCACCGGCGGGGTCCTGCGCCGCGGCGTACCCGTCAGGCGGGTGGGGGGCCGGCTGGTGACCACCGTGTTCGACCTGATGCTCGCCCAGTACGGCGTGTACCGAGAGGGCATGCCGGGCGCCTGGCCGACCGGCTACGACGACGCCTCGGAGCCCTACACCCCGGCCTGGCAGGAGCCGATCACGTCGGTACCCGCCGAGCACGTCGAGCGCATCGCCCGGGAGATGGCGGCCAACGCGGAGGAATCCCAGGGTCGCACCATGATCATCATGGGTGCGGGCATCTGCCAGTGGTTCCACGGCGACGCCACCTACCGCGCGGTACTGGCGCTGCTCATGCTCACCGGGTCGATGGGTCGCAACGGCGGCGGATGGGCGCACTACGTCGGGCAGGAGAAGTGCCGTCCGGTCACCGGCTGGGCGACGATGGCGGGCGCGACGGACTGGCAGCGCCCGCCGCGTCAGATGATCGGCACCGCGTTCTGGTACACCCACACCGACCAGTGGCGCTACGACGGCTACCGCGCCGACGCCCTCACCTCGCCCCTGGCGAAGGGCCAGCTGGCCGGTATGCACACCATGGACACCATCGCGCTGTCGGCGAGGCTGGGCTGGATGCCCTCGTACCCGCAGTTCGACCGCAACCCCCTCGACCTCGCCGACGAGATCGGGGACGGCGACGTCGCCGCCGGCGTGGCCCGTCGGCTGCAGGACGGATCGCTGCGGTTCGCGATCGAGGACCCCGACGCGCCGGAGAACTGGCCGCGCTGCCTCACGCTGTGGCGGGCGAACCTGCTGGGGTCCTCGGCCAAGGGCGACGAGTACTTCCTGCGGCACCTGCTCGGCACGCACGACAACCTGCAGGCCGAGCAGACCCGGCCCGATCTGCGCCCGCGCGACGTCGTGTGGCACGACGGGGAGCCGCCCCAGGGCAAGCTCGACCTGCTGCTGTCGCTGGACTTCCGGATGACCAGCTCCACGCTGCTGTCGGACGTCGTCCTCCCGGCGGCCACCTGGTACGAGAAGCACGACCTCAACACCACCGACATGCACCCCTTCGTGCACGCGTTCAACCCGGCGATCGACCCGCCGTTCGAGTCCCGGACCGACTTCGACGCCTTCCACGCGATCGCCCGGCGCTTCTCCGATCTCGCCCGCACCCACCTCGGCGTGCGGCGCGACATCGTCGCCGTCCCGCTGCAGCACGACACCCCCGGTGAGACGTCCCAGCCCGGCGGGCGGGTCCTGGACTGGCGGGCCGGGGAGGTGGAGGCGGTCCCCGGCCGGACGATGCCGAACTTCGTGACGGTCGAGCGCGACTACGCCGCCGTCGCGGACAAGATGGCCGCGATCGGTCCACTGATCGACCGCCTGGGCATGACGACCAAGGCCGTCACCTACCACCCGGACGAGGAGGTCGCCTACCTCTCCGCGAAGAACGGGGTGATGCTCGGCGGAGCCGCGGACGGACGCCCGGCCATCGACACCGACGCGAAGATGGCCGAGGCGATCCTCGCGCTCTCGGCCACCACGAACGGGCGGCTGGCCGTGCAGGGCTTCCGGCAGCTGGAACGGCGCACGGGAACGCACCTGGCCGACCTCGCCGAGGGCAGCGAGGAGAAGCGGATCACCTTCGCCGACACGCAGGCCCGTCCGGTCCCGGTGATCACCAGCCCGGAGTGGTCGGGCAGCGAGACGGGCGGGCGGCGCTACGCGCCGTTCACCGTCAACGTGGAACGGCTCAAGCCGTGGCACACCCTCACCGGGCGGATGCACTTCCTGCTCGATCACGACTGGATGCACGAGTTCGGGGAGACGCTGCCGATCTACCGGGTGCCGCTGGACATGCACCGGCTGTTCGGTGAACCGGAGATCGGTACGCGCGGCGCCGACGGGGCGTCGGTGACCGTCCGCTACCTGACCCCGCACTCGAAGTGGTCGATCCACTCCGAGTACCAGGACAACCTGTTCATGCTCTCGCTCTCCCGGGGTGGCCCCGTCGTGTGGATGAGCGAGCCCGACGCCACGTCGATCGGTGTGAAGGACAACGACTGGGTCGAGGCGGTCAACCGCAACGGCGTGATGGTGCTGCGCGCGATCGTCACCCACCGGATCCCGGCCGGCACGGTCTTCGTCTACCACGCGCAGGAGCGGGTGGTGAACGTGCCGAAGTCGGAGGCGACCGGCCGCCGTGGCGGCATCCACAACTCCCTGACCCGGATCCTGGTCAAACCCACGCACCTCATCGGCGGTTACGCGCAGCTGTCCTTCGCGTTCAACTACCTCGGTCCGACCGGTAACCAGCGTGACGAGGTCACGGTCGTCCGGCGCCGAACCAGCCAGAAGGTGGAGTACTGATGCGCGTGATGGCCCAGATGGGCATGGTCATGAACCTGGACAAGTGCATCGGCTGCCACACCTGCTCGGTCACGTGCAAGCAGACGTGGACCAACCGCAGCGGCGTCGAGTACGCCTGGTTCAACAACGTCGAGACCCGGCCCGGCCAGGGCTACCCGCGCCGCTACGAGGACCAGGAGCGGTGGAAGGGCGGCTGGGTCCGCAACCGCCGTGGCCGGCTCACGCTCAAGGCGGGCGGACGGGTCCGGAAGCTGCTGTCGATCTTCGCAAATCCGGTGCTGCCGAACATCCGTGACTACTACGAGCCGTGGACCTACGACTACGAGATGCTCACCGACGCCCCGCTCGGGGACGACTTCCCCGTCGCGCAGCCGAAGTCGCTGCTGACCGGCGAGCCGATGGCCGTGGAGTGGAGCGCCAACTGGGACGACGACCTGGGCGGCGCGCCCGAGCACGGGCCGCAGGACCCGATCGTGGAACGGCTCCGCGCCGAATCGGAGACGGCGGTGAAGTTCACCTACGAGCAGGCTTTCATGTTCTTCCTGCCGCGGATCTGCGAACACTGCCTCAACCCGTCCTGCGTGGCGTCGTGCCCGTCGGGGGCGATGTACAAGCGGGCCGAGGACGGCATCGTCCTCGTCGACCAGGACCAGTGCCGCGGCTGGCGGATGTGCGTCACCGGATGCCCGTACAAGAAGGTGTACTTCAACCACCGCACCGGCAAGGCCGAGAAGTGCACGTTCTGCTACCCGCGCATCGAGGTGGGGCTACCCACCGTCTGCGCGGAGACGTGCGTGGGCCGGCTGCGCTACATCGGACTGTTCCTCTACGACGCCGACCGGGTCACCGCGGCCGCATCGGTCGAGGACGAGCACGACCTCTACGAGGCGCAGCTCGACCTGCTTCTCGACCCGGCCGACCCGGCGGTGATCGCCCAGGCCCGCCGCGACGGCATCGCCGAGGACTGGCTCGACGCAGCCCGCCGTTCTCCGGTGTACAAGCTGGCCAAGGAGTACCGGGTGGCGCTGCCGTTGCATCCGGAGTTCCGCACGATGCCGATGGTCTGGTACATCCCGCCGTTGTCACCCGTGGTGGACCGGCTCACCGAGACCGGCCACGACGGCGAATCCGCGGGCAACCTGTTCGGCGCGATCGACGCACTGCGCATCCCGATCGGCTACCTCGCCGAGCTGTTCACCGCAGGCGACACCGCACCCGTGCGGCGGGTGCTGCAGAAGCTGGCCGCGATGCGCTCCTACATGCGTGACGTGTCGCTGGACCGGCCGCGCGACGAGTCGATCGCGACGGCCGTCGGCATGACCGGCGGTGAGCTCGTCGAGATGTACCGGCTGCTGGGCATCGCGAAGTACGAGGAGCGCTACGTCATCCCGACCGCCTACGAGGGGGACGCCCACGAGCTGGAGGAGATCGGCTGCAGCCTCGACGTCGAGGGCGGCCCCGGGATGACCGGCAGCGGCCCGTTCGGTGAGGGCTCGGGCACACCCGTGCCGGTCTCGGTCGAGACGTTCCAGGCGCTTCGCGAACGTCAGACCAGCGAGCACGTCACCGACACCGGGCAGCCGGGAGCCCGGGTCAACCTGCTCAACTGGGACGGCAAGGGGCGCCCTGCGGGGCTGTTCCCGCCCCGGGCGTCTCGGTGAAGGCGCGCGACCAGGCCGTGGTGCTGCAGGCGGCCTCGGTGTGCCTGCGCTACCCCGACGAGGCCCTGCTGGCTCTGATGCCGGTGGTGCGCGCCGCCGTCGACGCGCTGCATCCAGGAACGCCCCGGGAGCGTCTGGGCTACTTCCTCGACACCGTCGCCGCCACCGCGCCCGAGCGGGCGGCGCAGCACTACGTCGAGGTGTTCGACACCCGGCGCCGCTGCTGCCTCTACCTCACCTGGTGGACCGACGGCGAGACCCGCCGCCGGGGCGCCGCCCTCGCCGGGCTCAAGGCCCGCTACCGCCGGTCCGGTGTCGAGTTCGAGGATTCCGAGCTGCCCGACTTCCTGCCCGCCGTGCTCGAGTTCGCCGCCACCGCCGACCTCGCAGACGGGCTCGCGTTGCTGCAGGAGAACCGGCCCGGCATCGAGCTCCTGCGTCTGGCACTGCTCGATGCAGGTACCCCGTACGCCGCCCCCGTGGAGGCCGTCTGCGCCCTGCTACCGGGGGCGTCGCCCGCCGACGTCGCCGCAGCCAAGGCGCTCGCCCGTAGCGGCCCGCCCCGTGAGCAGGTCGGCCTCGACCTGCCGACCTTCACCGGGGCCCCGTTCGGCGCCCTGTCCTCAGGAGGACCCGCATGACCCCGCTCGACGTACTGTTGTGGGGTGTGGCGCCCTACGTCATGGTCGCCGTACTGGTCGGCGGCACGATCTGGCGCTATCGCTACGACAAGTTCGGCTGGACCACCCGCTCGTCGGAGCTCTACGAGTCCCGGTTGCTGCGCATCGGCAGCCCGCTGTTCCACTTCGGGCTCCTGGTCGTGATCATCGGCCATGTCATCGGGCTGATCATCCCCAAGAGCTGGACCGACGTCGTCGGGCTCAGTCAGGAGGCCTACCACGTGCAGGCGCTGCTACTCGGCGGCGTCGCAGGGATCTCCACGCTGGTCGGGATCGGCATCCTGATCTACCGGCGGCGCACCACCGGGCCGGTGTTCCGGGCCACCACCGGCAACGACAAGCTGATGTACGTCGTGCTCGTCGCGGCCATCGTGGCCGGCCTGACCACCACACTGCTCGGCGCGGCCGGCGGCGAGGAGCACAACTACCGGCTGACCGTCTCGCCGTGGTTCCGGTCGTTGTTCATCCTGCAACCCGACATCACGGCGATGAGCCGGGCCGGTCTGGCCTTCCAGCTGCATGCACTCATCGGTATGGCCCTGTTCACCCTCTGGCCTTTCACGCGTCTCGTGCACGCATTCACCGCCCCTCTCGGATACCTGTTCCGGCCCTACGTCGTCTACCGCTCGCGATCCGCCGGCGCGGCCACGCGACCTGCGCGCCGCGGCTGGGAAAAGATCGGATGACCACGATGCAGAAGATCTCGCTCGACGCCCTCGTCCTCCACCACCTCGACACGGCGCGGGCCGCCTCCAGCGGCCGCAGTGCCACAACCGTCCACGGCGGGCACGAACTCGTGCTCCGGCAAACGCTGATCGCCCTCCGCGCGGGATCATCACTCGCTGAACACGACAGCCCGGGGGAGGCCACGATCCACGTACTCCACGGGCGCGTCCGACTCAGCGCGGGCAACGACTCCTGGGACGGTCGCCGTGGTGATCTCCTGATAGTGCCCGCCGCCGCCCACAGCCTCCATGCGCTCGAAGATGCAACAGTCCTGCTGACAGTCGCGAAGGCCGCCGGCGTGGCGAAATGATCGCGAAGGCGGTCGTTGCCTTCTCCGCCGTCGAGGAGCCCGTCTCCTCACGTGGCCGAACGTCGTCAGCGTGGGTCGCCGTGGGCCGCGACCAGGTCGGCGACGGCCCTGGGGATGGTCGTCTCGAAATCGTGCAGCACCACGTGATCGGGCGTGATCGTGATGACCGCCATCTCCTCGTAGAGTGCCCGCACGCCGGCCTGCCAGCCGGGCACCGCCCCGGCCGGCATGAGCTTGGGAGCGCCGGCGAGGTACTCCGCGGGCACCCCGTCGACGATCTCGACGGTCGCCGAGCCGCGCACGAGCAGCGAACGCGGTGGCATGCCGAACCTGTCGATCACGAGGGCGACTCTCGGGTGGTGGCGGATCGCGGTCACCTTGGCCGATCTCACCGCGGTGGCCAAGACGATCTTCTCGCCGGTCCACCAGAACCCGATCGGGATCACCCGCGGGTCACCGTCGACGCCGAGGTAGGACAACCGCGCCATGGCGGAGGCCAGCAGCTCCTGGGCGATCGGCCTGGCGAGGGTCCCGGTCACGGTCTGGGCGTCCATCGGGTCTCCTTCGTTCTCGGGTTCGGACACGGCGGGGACGGAGCCGCCGCCGGCACCTCGACATCCTGAGAAGTGACCTGCATCGCATCTGGTGGAGTGCCGACAGCAGCGCAGTCGACTCGATGGGGACCCGAACCGGCGACCCCGTCACCCGTCGCTGGGGACGGCACGGCGCGTCAGCAGGTAGCCGCCCGGCGGCTTGCCCGGGGCCTGAGCGACGATCCGCAGGCGTCCGAGCTCGGTGAAACCGTGCTCGCCCAGCCGGTCGGCGAGCGCATCGGGGGTCCACCGGTACGCCGGTGAGGCCTTGTGGTCGTAGGGGACCCAGCCGTCGGCGTCCGCGGTGTCGGTGATCTGGAACCCGACCAGCAACGGGCCACCGGGCTCCATCACCCGGGCGTACTCGGCCAGGACGCGCGGAAGCAGGTCCGGCGGCGTGTGGATCAACGAGAAGTGGGCCAGGACGCCCGCGACCGACTCGTCCGCTGCGTCGAGGCGGAACATCGAGCCGACCTCGTAGCGCAGGTCGGGGCGGTACCGTCGGGCGATCGCGATCATGGCCGGCGACAGGTCGACCCCGTAGGTCCGGATACCGGCCCGGTCCAGGTGATCGGTCCACTGACCGGGGCCGCACCCGGCATCGACCACAGCACCCTCCGATCCACCGGCGCGGACGATGTCGGCGAACGCGTTGATCATCGCTACGGAGAGCGCATCGGTGGCGTCCTCGGGCCCCCGCACGAGATCGTTGTACAGCTCGGCGACCTCGTCGTAGTCCCGGCGGGTCCGCTCCACCGCGTCGTTCTCACCCATCCAACCGACGATAGCGACGCGGGGGTCAGGTCCCCGGCGCGCGGACCCGGGGCATAGCGAGCCCGGCCGCCACGGTCAGCACCGCGGCCACGAGCACGGCGAGGAACACGGCCGCGCCCGCGGCCGTCGCGGCGAGCGGGTCGGTCTCCGGCCGGCCGGACGCGGCGATGACACCGTTCGCGACGGCGCCCAGCACCGCCGCGCCGACCGCGCTGCCGATCGAGCGGGCGAAGATGTTCGTGCCGGTGGCGACCCCGCGCTCGTTCCACTCGACGCTGGCCTGCGCGGCGATCAGGGACGGCGACGCCACGAGGCCCATGCCCAGGCCGGCGACGAAGCAGGTGACGGCGACGACCACCACCGAGGGTCCGTGCGCGAGCAGCGCGAGGACGCCGACGGCGACCACGACGACGGCGAGGCCGATGAGGATGGTCGGGCGGAAGCCGAACCGCAGGTAGAACAGCCGGCCCGACAGGCTCGCGGAGATCGGCCAGCCGATGGTCAGCGCGGCGAGCGCGAGCCCGGCGACCAGCGGGGACACCCCGAGTGCGGTCTGCAGGTACGTCGGCACGAACGACGTCAGCCCGATCAGCATCACGCCGATGCCCAGGCTGAGCAGGGTCGTCGTCAGCAGCAGGCGACGGCGGAACACCCAGGGCGGCAGGATCGGGTCGGCGGCGCGGCGTTCGGCCACTCCGAACGCGACGAGCAGCGCCGCACCCGCGGCGAACACCGTGACGCTCGCCGCCGAGTCCCACGCCCACGCCTGCCCGCCCTCCAGCACGCCCAGGATGAGCAGGGTCATCCCGCTGGTCAGCAGCACCGAGCCGAGGTAGTCGATGCGGCGCTCCCGGCGCTGCACCGTCTCGTGGAGGTTCCGCAGGATCAGTCCGCCGGCGAGCAGGCCCAGCGGCACGTTGACGAAGAAGATCCACCGCCACAGGCCGAACTGCGAGAACACCCCGCCGAGCGTCGGTCCGACGACCGACGAGGCCGCCCAGACGCTGGCGATGTAGCCCTGGGCCCTGGCGCGCTCGGCGACGGTGTAGATGTCGCCCGCGATCGTGATCGCCATGGGCTGGACGGCGCCGGCGCCCAGGCCCTGCACGGCGCGGAAGGCGATGAGCGCCGGCATGCTCCAGGCGAGCCCGCACAACACGCTGCCGAGCAGGAACAGGCCGATCCCGAACAGCATGATCGGCTTGCGGCCGAAGGTGTCGGCGAGCTTGGCGTACACCGACACCGACACCGCCTGGGCCAGCAGGTACACCGAGAACAGCCACGGGAACTGCGAGAACCCACCCACGTCGCGCACGACCGAGGGGACCGCCGTGGCGAGGATGGTGGCGTCGATCGCGATCAGGCCGGTGGACACCATGATCGCGAGGAGTACCGGTCCGCGTTCGGAGCGCAGGCCGACGGCGGCAGATGCGGTGGGGCTCACTCTCCAGCACAAGAGGCGCGGGTCGTCAGGCATTCCCGCGGTCGGCGGACTCCGTCAGCCGCCGCACCAGTGCGTGGACGTGCTCGACCAGTGCGGCCGGCTCCTCGATCACGAACGGCCGGTCGATCCAGGCCAGCAGCGACGGCACCCACTCCAGTTCCTCCACCTGCAGGCGCAGCCGGACCCGGGAGCCGGGGAGGGGTTCGACCGCGGCGAGTCCCTGCGGGACGCGACGACGGAGGTGCTGGACGTCGGCCTCCACGAGCACCGACACGCGGTGCCGGCGCGGTGCCGTGGCGAGCGCCGTGAGCAGTCGTTCCCCGGGGTCCACCGCATCCGGCACGTCGAAGGTGGTGGTCAGGGGCTCTACCGTCTCGATCCGGTCCAGGCGGAAGGTCCGCTCGGCGCCGGCGGCGGGGTCGGCGCCGGTGACGTACCAGCGCCCGGAGTGGGCGGTCAGGGCGTACGGGTGCAGCGTGCGCTCGCTGCGCCGTCCGTCGGCCGACCGGTGGGTGACGGCGACGGCCCGCCCGGACCGCGCCGCCTCCGCGACGGCGAGAAGGACGTCGGTCTCCGCCGCCGCCGGGCTCCGCGGCGCCGTGAAGCCTGCGGTGTCGAGCAGGGCGTCGAGCCGGCCGCCGAGCCGCTGCGGCAGCACCCGGCGGATCTTCGCCGTCGCGCCGGCGACGGCCGCACGCGACGACGGCACGAGCCCCGTCCGGTCGGCCGCGACCAGGCCGAGGACGACGGCGAGCGCCTCGTCGTCGGTCAGCATGAGGGGTGGCATCCGGTAGCCCGGCGCCAACCGGAACCCGCCGTGGCGGCCGCGGTCGGCCCGCACCGGGACATCGAGGTCGACGAGGTGCTGCACGTAGCGGCGCACCGTGCGTTCGTCGACGTCGAGGCGACGGGCGAGGTCCGCGGCGGTACGGGTGCCGCCGCCCTGGAGGATCTCCAGCAACGCGAGCACGCGCGCGGTCGGCCGGGTCACGCCGGTGAGAATCCCACAGATACCGGGCGGTTCCTGTCCGGTATCGGCCCTACCGTCGGTGGCATGAAGCTCATCTCGACCAGGATCATCACCGCCGACGTGCCCCGGCTCGTCGCCTTCTACGAGCAGGTCACCGGCTGTGCCGCGGTCTGGGGCAACGACCTGTTCGCCGAGATCCCCACCCCGGCCGCGACGCTGGCCATCGGCAGCGACCGCACGGTCCCGCTGTTCGGGGCCGGCTGCGCCGAGGCCGCGGCCAACCGCAGCGCGATCGTCGAGTTCCTCGTCGCCGACGTCGACGCCGAGTTCGCCCGCCTCCGCGACGGGCTGTCCGACGTCGTGACCGCGCCGCGGGACATGCCCTGGGGCAACCGCGCGCTGCTCTTCCGCGATCCCGACGGCAACCTCGTCAACCTGTTCACCCCGGTCACCGGGGCGGCGCGGGAGAAGTTCGGCGTGTGAGATCAGACCGGATGCTCGGCCAGGAAACCCAGCACCCGCTCGGACGCCTCCGGTCGGTGCTCCAGGAAGTAGGCGTGCCGGGCGCCCTCGAACGGCACCAGCCGTGCGCCGGGGATTCCCGCCGTGAGCAGCCCGGCGTTCCCGATCGGGCAGAACGCGTCGGCGGTGCCGTGCAGCACCAGCGTCGGCGCGGTGATCCGGCCGAGCTCGGCCGACGCGTCGTGCCGCGCACTGGCCCGCCGGTGCCCGCGCCGGGCCGCCAGCAGCAGCAACGGCTCACCCGCCTCGTCGACATCGAACGAGATGCGGGTGCCGTCGGCGGTCGTCGTGACGCTCACGGCGTGAGTCTGCCGGGTCGGTGCGGGCGCTACCGCACCAGCGTCGTCGCGAGCTCCTCGGCGGCGGCCGTACCGGCGTAGGGCAGGAACAACGACGGCTCGATCAGCTCCACCTCGAGCACGCAGAACCCGCCGGTGGCGTCCCGGACCAGGTCGACCCGGGCGTAGGCCGGTGTCCCCAGCCGCGCCGAGACCACGTCGAGGGCGGCCCGGGCCACCTCGACCTGCGCCGGAGTGGCGACGTGCTCGGCGTTGGTCTCGGTGGCGAACAGCCCGTCGATCACCCCTGCCCGCGGCAGGGCGACCCGTTTGGCGGCGGCGTGGCTGAACCGGCCGTCGAAGAAGAGCAGCGGCCATTCGCCGTCCGTGGCCACGGACTCCACGAACGGCTGCACCATCGCGACCAGCCCCGAGGCGTGCAGCCGGGCGACGTGTTCCCCCGCGAGTGCGTGCTGCTCCGCGTCGTAGGAGGCGGCGTCCCGGCTGCCCGCGCCGACGGCCGGCTTCACGACGAACTCCCCGGCCGGGAACGTCGCCGCCGATCCCGGTACCACGAACTCGGTGGGGATGACCGGCACACCGGCCCCGGCCAGCTCGGCCAGGTACTGCTTGTCGAGGTTCCAGCGCACGGTGGCGGCGGGGTTCACCAGCTCGGTCGCCGCGTCGACCTCGTCGAGCCAGGTCAGGAACTCGGGCAGCCGCTGCGTGTAGTCCCAGGTCGAGCGCAGGGCCGCCCGGTCGAACCGCGACCAGTCCACGGCCGGGTCGTGCCAGTCGACGACGTCGACCGACACGCCCGTCCGCTCCAGCGCCGCCAGGGCCAGCGGCTCGTCCTCGTCCCTGCCCCGGGCGTCACGGGTGGTCACCCAGGCCAGCCGTTCGATCACCCGGCCAACCCTGTCAGCCTCCCGGAGTGATGACCACCTTCAGCGCCAGGTTGGCCGCCGCGTTCTTGAAGACGTCGTAGGCCTCGTCCATCTGGTCGAAGGTGAACGAGTGGGTGCCCATCTTCTCGGCCGGGATCCGGCCGCTGGCCACCATCTTGAGCAGGGTCGGGATGGACACGGTGTCGACCAGGCCCATCGTCAGCGTGACGTTGCTGATCCACATGTCCTGCATGGGCAGCTCCACCGGCGTGCCGTGCACGCCGACGTTGGCGATCGTGCCGCCGGGGCGCACCAGCGACGCGGCGGTGAGCAGCGTCTCGGGGTAGCCGACCGCCTCGATGGCGACGTCGACGCCGAGGCCGTCGGTGAGCGCGATGACGTCGGCGACGGTGCCCGGCCCGACCTCGACGGCGTCGGTGGCGCCGAACTCGAGCGCCTTCTCCAACCGGAACTTGTTGGTGTCGATCGCGATCACCTTGGACGCGCCCCACAGCCCGGTGGTGAGCACCGCGGACAGCCCGACGGCCCCCGCCCCGACCACGGCGACGGTGTCACCGGGCCGCACCCCGCCGGCGAGGACGCCGACCTCGTAACCCGTGGGCAGCGAGTCGGCCAGGAAGATCGCCTGCTCGTTGGTGACGTTCTCCGGCACCGCGTAGAGGGAGGTGTCGGCGTAGGGCACGCGGACGTACTCGGCCTGCGTGCCGTCGATGAGGTGCCCGAAGATCCAGCCGATGCCGCCGACGGTCTGGCAGTGCGACGGCATCCCGCGCCCGCAGTACTCGCAGCGGCCGCACTTCGTGATCGCCGGGACGAGCACGCGGTCGCCGACGGCGAACCCGCGGACGGCCTCGCCGATCTCGGTGACGGTGCCGACGGCCTCGTGGCCGAGGATGCGCCCGTCGGTGACGGCGGCGACGTCGCCCTGCAGGATGTGCAGGTCCGTGCCGCAGATGGTGGTCGTGTCGACCTTGACGACGACGTCGGTGGGTTCCTGGATCGCGGCGTCGGCCACGTCCTCCCACGCCTTGTTCCCTGGTCCGTGGTACACAAGTGCCTTCATCTGCTACCTCCGTTGGTCGCATCGCGTCGAATCCGACGCTAGTGGCGCCCGACACAGGCGACTGTCCGATCATGGGACGACCGGAGCTCCCGGGAGCGCGCGGAAGTGGATCACTGACCCGGATCCGGGACACCCGCGATCACGCGATGTAGCTGATCCCGAACGCGTCGATCTTGCGGTAGAGCGAGGACCGCGCGATGCCCAGCATCGCGGCGGCCTTGTACCGGTTGCCGCCCGACTCGTAGAGCGCCTGGATGATCGCGTCGCACTGCGCGGACTCCAGCATCGACAGCTTCGGGGCACGGGCGGCGAAGCACGACGCCGGCAGGTCGGGCGCCTGGATCACCCCGACGGGCTTGCGCGCGATCACGTACCGGAGCACGTCCTCCAGCTCGCGGACGTTGCCCGGCCACGCGTAGCCCTCCAGCACCCGGATCACCTGCAGGCTCAGCCGCAGCGACCGGCCGCCGGTGAGGCTGCGCAGGATCGACAGCGCGATCTCGCCCAGCTCGTCAGCCCGGTAGCGCAGGGCCGGCACCCGCACCGTCTCGTGGAAGTGGCGCAGCAGCAGGCCGTAGGGACGGGTGGCGTCGGCGGACACCGCGTCGACGCAGCCGACCACGATCAGCGCGCTCGGCATCGCCACGAGCGTGCGCAGCGACTCGTCGAGGCGGCGGGCGGCCACCGGCGAGAGCAGGTTCATCTGCCGCAGCACCAGCATGCGGGGCTGGTCGTCGAGATCGCGGGTGACCTGGGCGAGCGGGTCCGGGGCGCTGGCCGAGTCGCTCACCCCCGAGCAGTCCAGGCTGCGCAGCGTCCCGGTCGGGAACGTCCGGCGGAACTGCTCCACGGCCAGGGTGCGCTTGCCGACGCCGGCCTCGCCCATCAGCAGGTGGTGGCGGCGCTGGCCGACGCTCGTGGCCACCTCCTGACGGGCCCGCAGGTACGGGCTGAGCAGCTCGCGGTTGGCCCGCGCCCTGGCCTCGGCGTGCGCCCGCTCCGCCGAGGACGGCCCGTGCAGGTCGGCGGCGTAGTCGCGGCGCGCGGTGGACGCCACGTGCGACCCCTGGCGGCGCAGGGCGTCCGGGACCGCCCCGGCCTGCCGGGCCGCGGCGAGACCGCCGGCCAGAACGCAGCCGACGGTGGAGCCGTCCAGGCGCAGGGCCGTGACGCCCACCTCCGCGCAGTGGCCGGACGGCAGGTCGACGTGGCGGCTCCCGTGCCCGTCGGGCAGGACGGCGCCGGCGAGGGCCAGGTCGGCGAGGATCTGCTGGTCGTCGGCGGCGATCTTGCGGACGCCCGCGTTCGTGAGGACGAAGTCCCCGTCGGTGGCCACCACCCACTCCGCCCCGGCGCCGCAGGCGTCCGCGAAGCCGTCGTGCACCGAGCGCGCCACCCGGTGCCGGCGCGACGCCACCCGCTCGGCCACCTGGTCCGCGAGCAGCCGGGCCACGACCAGACCGGGGTGCGGCGCGGTGACGTGGGTGAGCACGACGACGACCGCCCCGTCGGGCACCAGCGCGGCCGCCTCGGCGAGCCACGTCAGGTCGGCGTGCAGGTGCTCCGCCCCGTCGACGCGGGCGTCCGAGCCCGTGTGGAGGGCGATCGCGGCGGCGGTGGTGCCCATGGCCGTCTCGTCGTAGCGGTAGCCCGGGACGAACCGGACGGCGTCGAGCACCTCGGCCAGCGCCCGCCCGCCGTCGCGCCGGACCCGCACCACCCCGTCGGCGTCGACCAGGGCCAGCGAGCAGCCGGCGTCGGGGTTGCGCCGGTGGAACTCCTCGAACACGTCGCCGGCGTCGGCCACCCCGGGGGCCGCGGCGTCGTGGCCGACGAACGGCGCCCCGACCGCGCGGACGTCGACGCCGGCCGACCGCTCCCAGGACGCCAGCACCTCGGCGCGCACCGACCCCGCGGCGGCACCGGGCCCGTCGGCCCAGAAGCGTCGCCGCGCGGACTCGACGTCCAGGGCGGTCACCGTGCCGACCCTAGAACGGTCCGGAGCCGCTGGACGTCTCGTTCTGCGTCCATCCCTGAGATGCTGGACGGACCCGAGCCGAGGAGACGACGCGATGCAGCGGCACCTGTACGACGAGGACCACGAGGCGTTCCGGTCGTCGTTCCGGACGTTCGTGGACAAGGAGATCGCCCCGCACGCCGCCGAGTGGGACGCCGCCGGGATCGTCTCCCGCGACCTGTTCACGGCCGCGGGCCGCTCCGGGTTCCTCGGCATGGAGATCCCCGAGGCCCTCGGCGGGGGCGGGGTGCACGACTTCCGGTTCAACGCCGTGATCTCCGAAGAGCTGATGCGCAGCGGGTACGGCGCCGTCGGCCTCGGTCTGACGCTTCACAACGACATCAGCCTGCCGTACTTCATGGCCTACTGCTCCGACGAGCAGCAGCAGCGGTGGCTGCCCGGCATCGCCTCGGGCGAGCTGATCACCGCGATCGCGATGACCGAGCCCGGCATCGGGTCCGACCTGGCGTCGATGACCACCACCGCGCGCCGGGAGGGCGACCACTACGTCGTCAACGGGTCGAAGACGTTCATCACCAACGGGATCAACGCCGACCTGGTGATCACCGCGGTGAAGACGGACCCCGCGCAGCGCCACCGCGGGATGTCGCTGCTGGTGCTCGAACGCGGGATGCCGGGCTTCGAGCGCGGCCGCAACCTCGACAAGCTCGGCCAGCACGCGCAGGACACCGCGGAGCTGTCGTTCACCGACGTCCGGGTTCCGGTTGCGAACCTGCTCGGCCCCGAGGAGGGCCAGGGCTTCACCCAGCTCGTGACGAACCTGCCGCAGGAGCGGCTGTCGATCGCCATCGGGGGAGTGGCGGCGGCGCGGGCGGCCCTGAGCTGGACGCTGGAGTACGTCAAGGAGCGCAGAGCTTTCGGCGCGCCGATCGGATCGTTCCAGAACTCGAAGTTCGTGCTCGCCGAGATCGCCACCGAGATCGACATCGCCCAGAGCTACGTCGACGACTGCGTCCGGGCGCTCGGCGACGGCGAGCTCACCGCGGTGGACGCGTCGAAGGCGAAGTGGTGGTGCACCGAGTTGCAGGGCCGGGTCGTCGACAAGTGCCTGCAGCTGCACGGCGGCTACGGCTACATGAACGAGTACCCGATCGCCCGCGCCTACGCCGACGCCCGCATCACCCGCATCTACGGCGGCACCACGGAGATCATGAAGGAGGTCATCGGTCGCGACCTGGGCCTGTGAGCGGTGGGACTACCGGGACGAGCAGGAACGAGTCGTGGTCGCCGCCGGTGTGGAGGACGTGGCGCCCCGCGTTGACGGTGTAGGCGTGCCGCTGGGCGAAGACCTGCTCGCCGTAGACGTTGAGGTCGTGGCCCTGCACCACGAGCCGCAGCGTCTCGCCGGCGCGGAAGAGCGTGCCCGACGGCCAGATCTCGACGTCGACGGGCACGATCTCGCCGGGGCTCAGGTGCTGGTCGCGCTGGTGGAGGTAGACGGGCCGCTCGGGCGTCGAGGCGGCCTCGTCGAGCTCGCGGCGGCCGACCCGCAGCCAGCCCAGCGCGACGTTGCCGTCGTCGAGGGTGGAGAAGAAGGGATACGGCACGACGTCGCCGCCCGCGTCGACCTTCCGGATCCCGACGAACAGGTCCATGTCGTGCGCGCCGACGGCCTCGACCCACAGGCGGAGGTTCATCGGGCCGGTCAGCTCCGTGTCGGCGTCGAAGCGGTGGTCGAACGAGACGCTGCCCTCGACCGCGTCGTAGTCGACCCATCCATCCTCTGTGGACAAGCCAGCGCGCAGTGACGCCGTGGCGGCGTCGAGGTGCAGCGGCGTGTAAGCGGTGCGGGCGAGCGGCCACTCCCGCTCGTCGCGGATCTCGCCGGTGCCGGCGCGGTCGCGGATCTCGAGCCGGACCGGCGGCCACTGCTCCACCTCGGTCGTCTCACCCTTGAGGAACCGGTCGAAGAACGCGACCTGCCGGGCCAGGCTGTCGGGGGCGTAATAGTGGGCCCACTTCTTGCGGCCGTGCACCTCCAGCCACTTCTGCGTCGAGGCGATGCGGCGGTAGCCCTCGAGGGTGCCGCGGGTGTGCAGGCCGTGGTCCGACCAGCTGGCGACGACGTAGGCAGGCACGTCGATCCTGCCGAGGTCGGCGACCTTGGAGCGCCAGTAGTCGTCGTAGAAGGGGTGGTTCATCGCGTTGGCGAGGACGTTCTCGACCTGGCCGTGGGTCTTGGCGATGAGCGGGCCGAGGAGGCCGCCGAACTGGGTCTCCGGGATGCCGCCGTGCGTGCCCACCTCGTAGTAGTTGTCATGGAAGCCTTCCCACGGGTTGATCGCGGCGAGATGCGGCGGGCGCAGCGCGGCCACTGCCCACTGGATCACCGCGTACCAGGAGACGCCGGACATGCCGACCTTCCCGTTGCTCCACTCCTGCACGCCGGCCCATTCGACGAGGTCGTAGCAGCCCTGGGCCTCCTCGGGTCCGAACATCGTGACGTCGCCCTCGGAGCCCCACGCACCGCGGGCGTCGGCGAGGATCACGCTGTAGCCGTGGCGCACCCAGAACACAGGGTCCGGCGTCTCGAACGCCGTGTGTGGTGACAGCGCGTCCAGGTCGACGTCGTGGCCCTCCCACGCCGCCCAGTCGAGTGCGCCGTGCTTGCCGTAGGGCGACCAGGCCACCAGTACGGGTGTCGCGGACACGGTCCCGGCGGGGGAGTAGCGGTCCACCAGCAGTTTCAGCCCGTCGCGCATCGGCACGGCGACGTTGCGCTCGATGCGGACGCCGTCCTCGACGGTGTCGGAGTACTCGGCTCCGGGCCAGCCGGCGGCCTCGGGCGGGATGCCGGGCATGAAGATCACGGGCTCTGTGGACACGGCTGCTCCTACGTCGTCGGATGGGAGGTCCAGTGAAGTGGCTCACAGGGTGGGCCCGCTCGGTCTGCCGGACCAACGACGGGATCCGACTCTGCTCCGCGGTACAGGACGCCGGCCGCTTCAGGGGCCTGTACTGCAAGCACCACAGCCGCTCCAGGAGGAGAAGCCGATGACGACCACAGAATCCGCCGTGCTGAACCCGGATGTCCTGGTGCGCCGCGCCGCCGAACTGCGTCCGCTGTTGCGCGCCAACGCCGAACGCGGTGAGGCCGACCGCCGGGTGCCGGACGAGAACATCCAGGCGATCCAGGACGCCGGCATCTACCGCCTCCCGGTGCCCCGACGCTGGGGCGGGCACGAGGCGTCGTTCACGACGTTCATGACGGTGAGCGAGGAGATCGGCCGCGGCGACGGGTCGACCGGCTGGGTCACCGCGCTGATGAGCGTCTGCGGATGGATGGTCGGGCTCTACCCCGAACAGGCCCAGCGCGACGTGTGGGGCGCGAACCCGGACGCGCGGGCGTGCGGTGTGCTCGCTCCGACCGCGGCGACCCGTGCCGTCGACGGCGGGCAGGTCGTCACCGGCGCGTGGGGCTTCGCGTCCGGTTCGGCGCACTCGCAGTGGGCGATGCTCGGCATCCCGGTGGTGGACGCCAACGGTGACCAGGTGGACCAGGGCCTCGCGCTGATCCCGATGGGTGACCTGACGTGCAAGGACACGTGGTTCGTCGCGGGCCTGCGCGGCACCGCGAGCAACACGCTCGTGGCCGACGAGGTGTTCGTGCCCGACCACCGGATCCTCTCGGTGGGTCAGGCGCTCGCCGGGGTGTACGCCACCGAGCACGACGACGAGTCGCTGTACCGGTCGGCGTTCGTGCCGGTGCTCGCGCTCATCCTCGTCGGCCCGCAGATCGGCATGGCCCGGGCCGCGCTCGACGTGGTCACCGAGATGCTGGCGAAGCACAAGCCGATCTCGTACACGTTCTACAACGACTCGGCTGCGGCGCCGACCACGCAGCTCAACCTGGCCGAGGCTGCCGAGCTGATCGACACCGCGCACCTGCACGCGATGCGGGCGGCCGGCGACATCGACGAGTGGGCGGCGGCGCCGCACCACATGGACCGGCTGACCCGCACCCGCGTCCGGATGGACACCGGCTACATCGCCCGCCGCTGCCGGGAAGCCATCGACCTGCTGGTCAGCATCGGCGGGGCGAGCAGCTTCGCGGAGAAGAACCCGCTGCAGCGCATCTGGCGGGACCAGGAGACCGGCAGTCGGCACGCCGTGGTGAACTCGTCGATCGCGGCGGAGATCTACGGGCGCGAGCTGCTCGGGGCGGAGGAGCAGATCACGGCTCTGATCTGAGAACGACGTCGCCGAGCAGTCTCGCGAGGAGGAGGGCGGCGTGCAGTTCGAAGCGTCGCCGTCCGACCTCCCGTCCGAGCAGTTCCTCGGCGCGTTTGATGCGGTAGTTCACGGTGCCGCGGGCAACGTGGAGCTCGGCCGAGACGGTGGCGAGGCTGCGTTCGGCGTCGAGGTAGTGCAGCAGGGTCTCGCGCAGGACGGCCGCCTGGTCGGTGGGCGCGCCCAGCCCGGCCAGCTCGCGGCGGACGAACTCGCCGGCGCGGGTGAGGTCCGCGGCCAGCAGCGCGACCGCCGCGACGTCGGCGTAGTCGGTGAGCCACGCGGCCCGGTCGCCGGCGAGCCGGCTGAGCCGCTCGGCCAGCACGGCTTCGTGATGGCTGCGGCGGAACCCGTCGACGCCGCGACCGGGTAGTCCGCAGGCCACCCGGACGGAGGCGGCGCGTTCGATCGCGGTCGCGGGCGCCTCCGGCCGGGGCACCGCTCCCCACGCCCAGAGACCACTGCTCCCGACGGGCACGACCAGGGTCGAGGTGGCGCCGCGGCGGTGCAGGACGTCGACGGCCACGCGTTGCAGTTCCGACGTGCCCGCGGGCGCGCCGGGTTCGGTCCACAGCGTCACGGCGACGTGGTGGCGGTCGAGCTCGTAACCGAGCACGCCGCTCGCGGCCCGGACGTCGACGGGTTCCTCGGACAGGATCCGGCGGACCGTCTCGTCGCGGGCGGCCGCGGCGCTGGTGACCCACCGGTCGCGCTCGGCGAGGTACTCCAGCACCATCGCGTCGGCGAAGCTGTCGATGAACCGGAAGAGGTCCTCCGACACCGCCTTCATCTCGTCGGCCAACCGGGCGGTGTCGACGAGGGTCTCGCAGCCGACGAGGAAAGCGTGCGCCATCCCGGCGTGGCCGAAGCGGATCCCGCGCAGCACCTTGTCCAGCGCGATGTTGCGGCGGACGAACTCCCGGTCGCCCTCCAGTGCCTCCTCGGTGATCGGCACCAGCGCGGCCTCGGGGAAGGCCAGGAGCACCAACGAGCGCATCGTCGACGATTCGGTGCCCATCCGCAGTGTCTCAAACGGGCCGTCACCGCCGCCGAAGGCCGGGATCTCGCGGATGATCGTGGTGGCCAGGTCGTGGCCGACCTCGATCGCCCAGCGCGTCGGCCCCTCCCCGACGTGCGCGACGGTCTGGGCGACGGTCGGAGCCGCGCTGGCCGCGCGGTCGAGCGCGACCTCGCCGCGTGGGGCCAGGCGCAGGAGCCAGTCGCGCTCGGGCTTCACGCCAGCTCGGCTCGCAGCAGCTGCGCGGCGTCGCTCATGGCTCGCATCTTGCCCTCCGCGGATGCGCGGGGCAGGTACTTCATCCCGCAGTCGGTGGCGAGGACGACCTGCCCCGGCGGGATGCGGTCGAACGCGCGACGGGTGCGGGCGGCCACCTCCTCAGCGGTCTCGATCTCCGGCGTGGACAGGTCGATCACCCCGAGGATGATCGTCTTGTCGGTCAGGTCGGAGAGCACCTCGAGGTCCAGGCCGGACTGGGCGGTCTCGATCGAGATCTGGTCCACCGGGCAGCCGGCGAGCTCGGGCAGGAACGAGTAGCCCTCCGGCCGCTCGTGGATGATCGCGGCGTAGCCGAAGCAGATGTGCACGGCGGTGGTGCCGGTGACGCCCTCCAGCGCCGCGTTCAGCGCGGCGAGGCCGTAGGCGCGGGCGGCGTCGGGACGGGCCTGCATGTAGGGCTCGTCGATCTGGACGATGTCGGCACCCGCGGCGTGCAGGTCCCGGATCTCGGCGTTGACGGCCACCGCGTAGGCCATCGCGGCCGCCTCGGCGTCCGGGTAGTGGTCGTTCTGCGCCTGCTGGCTCATGGTGAACGGGCCGGGCACCGTCATCTTGATCGTGCGGTCGGTGTGGGCGCGCAGGAACCGCAGGTCGTCGACCTGCACCGGGTGCGGCCGAGCGATGGGGCCGGTGATGCGCGGCACCGGGTTGGGGTGGCCGCTGCGGTCCAGCGCGACGCCGGGGTTGTCGACGTCCACGCCGTCCAGGGCGGTGGCGAAGTGGTTGGAGTAGCTCTCCCGGCGGATCTCGCCGTCGGTGATGATGTCGAGCCCGGCGTCCTCCTGCGCGCGGATGGCGAGCAGGGTGGCGTCGTCCTGGGCCTGCGCGAGGAACTCCGGGTCGACGCGCCACAGCTCCGTCGCCCGGACGCGGGGCGGGAAGCGGCCGGCGAGCCTGGAGCGGTCGATGAGCCAGTCGGGCTGGGCGTAGCTGCCGACGAGCGAGGTCGGGAGCAGCGGCGTGGCCATGTCAGCCCACCGGCTGGAGGACGAAGTCGTACCGGGCCTCGAGCCACGGCACCGCGGAGCTGCCCCCGTCGGGGGTCGGGCCCGGCTCGCGCTCGGTGAACGCGACCACCAGCTCGGGCTTCGTGCCGAACACCACGTCGGAGTCGAGGTACTGAGCGCCCTCCCGGAACAGGTGCGTGATCAGCGGCTCGTACCCGGGCACGTTGAGCAGGAAGTGCACGTGGGCGGGGCGGTAGTGGCTGATCGCGGTGCGGCTGATCAGCTCACCGACCGGGCCGTCCATCGGGATCGCGTAGCCCTTCGGGGCGATCGTGCGCACGCAGTACGCGCCGTCGCCGCGGGCGGTGTACTTCGCGCGCAGCCGGGCCTCGTCGACGGGGAGCTGGGCCTCGTAGGCGCCGTCGTCGTCGGCCTGCCACACGTCGAGCACCGCACCGCCGACGGGCGTGCCGTCCAGTCCCCGGACCGTGCCGTGGACGTAGAGCGGGACGCCCGGCAGCCCCTGCGACATGTCGGCCCCGAACTCCAGCTCGGGCGATCCGGCGATGTGGAACGGGCCGAGCACCGTGGCGGGGGTCGCCGCGGCGTCCAGGTCGTGGTTCATCGAGACGACCAGCATCGAGAGCCCGAGCACGTCGGAGGCGAGGATGAACTCCTCGCGCTTGTCGTCGCTGATCTGCCCGGTGGCGGTCAGCCACTGCACGGCCGCCATCCACTCGGCCTCGGTGAGCCGGACCTCGCGGGCGAAGTCGTGCAGGTGGCGGACCAGCGCCGTCAGGACCTCCCCGGTGCGCGGGTCCTTGGCGGTGGCCCAGCGCGACACGGCCAGGTCGGTGATGGTGTCCTCGGTGACGGCGTCCATGTCAGCTCCCTCGGTAGGGGTCGGGGTCGACGGACCGGTTGTTCAGGTCCACCGACAGGAAGATGTCGTTGCCGACGGGATGGCGCAGCTCCTCGGCGAGCTGCCCGATCAGCCCGGCGGTGCGGGCGAGCAGGGCGAACCCTCGCAGCAGTTCCAGGGGCAGCCCGAGATCGGCCAGCGCGGCCCCGCAGACGCCGGCGCCGTTGAGCGGCAACGTCCTGCCGAGCACCTGGGGATGCACGCGGCCGATGGCGGCGAACAGCTCCAGGTGCGGGCCCCGCAGGCCCTCCTCCTCGGCGATCGCGAACAACCGGGGTGTGCGGGGGTCGCCGTTCTTGTGCACGTGGTGGCCGAGGCCGGGCACGAACCTCTTCGCCGCCCGTTGCGCGGTGACGGTCTCCAGCGCGAGGGCGTCCCAGCCGGCGTCGTCGGTCGGGGTCCCGGCGGAGGCGAGCACCTCGTGCAGGAACCGCCCGCAGTCCTCCGTCACGCCGAGGAACCGTGACCCTCCGCCCAGCAACCCGGCCGCGAGCGCGCCCTGCACGGAGTCCGGCGCCGAGAGGTAGGTCAGGCGCGTGACGATGGCCGTGGGGGTGAAGCCGTGGTCGGCCAGGGCGGCCAGCACGGCCTCGAACACCCTGGTCTCGCCCGTGGACGGGCGGCGCTGGGTGGCCAGCCAGAACGCCAGCTCCCCGAACCCGACCGTCCCCATCACGTCCTCGGCGAGGTCGTGGCCGAGCAGCGTGATCGTGTCCAGCGACGAAGCCCCGAGCGCGGTGGGGTAGTCAGGCATTGTCAGCCAGCCATTTCCGCAGCTCCGCGCCGTGCTCGTCGAGCTCGGGCGGGGGCAGCGCGTAGTCGACGGGGGTGGCGGAGAAGCGGATCGGGTGCCGCGTCGTCGGCACGGCACGCTCACCTTCGCCGACCTCGACCACCGGGTCCAGCTCGAACTTCTCGGCCATCGCGAACCCGCCGTCGATCGTGTTGATCGGGCCGCACGGCACGCCCGCCTCGACGAGCAGGTCGAACCACTCCACCGCACCGCGGGTGACGAGCCGGTCGGTCAGGATCGGGCGCAGCTCCTCCCGGTTCCGCGTGCGGTCGGCGTTGCGTGCGAACCGTGGGTCGTCGGCGATCTCGGGGATCCCCAGCACGACGCAGAGCTTGCGGAACTGGCCGTCGTTGGCCGCGGCCACGATGAGGTCGTTGTCGGCGGTGGGCAGCGGCTCGTACGGGAACACGCTGGGGTGCGCGTTGCCCATGCGCAGCGGCACCACCCCGCCCGCGACGTAGGCGGAGCTGTGGTTGACCAGCCCCGTCAGCGCCGACGACAGCAGGTTGACCTCCACGTGCTGGCCCTCGCCGGTGGCGTCGCGGTGGCGCAGCGCGGCGAGGATGCCGATCACGGCGTGGTTGCCCGCCATCACGTCGAACACCGAGATCCCGGCGCGGTAGGGCGGCCCGTCCGGGTCGCCGGTGAGGCTCATCAGGCCCGAGATCGCCTGCACCATCAGGTCGTAGCCCGGCACCTTCGCCCCGGCACCGGCCCCGAAACCGCTGATCGACGCGTAGACGACGCCGGGGTTCGCCGCGTGGACCGCGTCGAAGTCGAGCCCGTACTTCGCGAGGCCGCCGGGTTTGAAGTTCTCGATGACGACGTCGGCGCGGCGGGCCAGTTCCCGGCCCGTCGCGGCGTCGGCGTCGTCGCGCAGGTCGAGCGCGATCGACCGCTTCCCGCGGTTGACGCCGAGGTAGTACGTGGACACCTCACCGCGCACCGGGGGCATCCAGGTGCGCGTCTCGTCGCCGTGGGGCCCCTCGACCTTGACGACGTCGGCGCCCATGTCGGCCAGCAACATCGTGGCGTACGGGCCGGCGAGCACGCGGGAGAAGTCCGCGACCAGCAGCCCGGCCAGTGGTCCCGTCCGGGGATCAGCCACCGTGCGTGCTCTCGCTCTTGTAGTCGGTGTAGGTGTAGGGGTTGTCGAGCACCTCGGCCGTGGGCACGTCCGGGTTCATGCCCTTCTCCCAGGCCTCGTCCCCGAGCGACCTGCGCAGGTGCTCCACCGTCCGATCGACTCCTGTGCGGGCCGCGGGCAGGTCGACGTCGACGAGCTTGTGGTCGCGCTTCACGATCCGCCCGTTCACCAGCACGGTGTGCACGTCGCCGCGCTGGGCCTGGAACGCGACGTGGCCGTGCGGGTTGAGCAGCGGGAACATCACCGGCGAGGCGTCGTTCTTGATCAGCACGACGTCGGCCTTCTTGCCCACCTCGAGGCTGCCGAGATCGGTCTCGCGGCCCAGCGCGCGGGCGCCGCCGCGGGTGGCCCATTCCACCACCTGCTCGGCGCGCAGCGACGCGTGCGTGACGGTGTCGCCCGTGGCGTGCGCCTTCATGTGCTCGCGGGAGCGGTCGGCGCCCAGCGTGCTGCGCATCGCGGAGAACAGATCGCCGCTCCACCACACCGAGGTGTCCATCGACAGCGAGACCGGGATGCCGTGGGCCCGGATCGCCCACGTGGGTGGGTAGCCCTGGCCGGCGCTCTGCTCGCTCTCGGTGGAGACGGAGATCGAGCCGCCCGTCGCGGCGATGCGGTGGTAGGAGTCGGCCGACAGCGACGCCGCGTGCACGTAGACCGTCTCCGGGGTCATGAAGCCGTGGTCGTGCATGAGCCGGATGCCGTCGTCGCCGGTGGCGCCCCAGACCCCGGCGTGCGTGGTGACCGGCACGCCGAGCTCGCGGGCCACCTCGAACGCGGGCTTCTCCGGGAACGCCGGGTCGCCGGTGACGTCGAAGGCGAGCTGCAGGTTGAGCTTGCCGCCGCCGGTGCGGCGGGAGACGAAGTCGCGGAACTCCGGCGTGGCCGTCCAGTTCGCGGGGGCGTCCTGGATGTTGCCGTAGGCCAGCACGAACCGGCCGGGCACCGCCTCGAGCGCGTCGACGGCGGCGTCGGCGTGCTGGGTGGTCTGCAGCCCGTGCGACCAGTCGACCGTGGTGGTGACGCCGGCGTCGATCGCCTCGATGGCGCTGAGCAGGTTGCCCGCGTAGACGTCCTCGGGGCGGAACGTCCTGCCCCACTCCAGGTAGTACCAGACGAAGTACTGCGTGAGCGTCCAGTCGGCGCCGTAGCCGCGCATGGCGGTCTGCCACATGTGCCGGTGGGTGTCGATCATGCCCGGCATCACGATGCCGCCCGTCGCATCGATCTCGACGGCGCCCTCCGGCACGGCCAGCCGCGGCCCGATCGCCGCGATCCGGTCGTCGACGACCAGCACGTCGTGGCCGGTGAGCACGCTCCGGCACTCGTCGACCGTCAGGACGGTGCCTCCGCGGAGGACGACAGAACCCATGAGACCGCTCCTCGGGATGTCCGCTCGCCGGACAACTGTCCGGTCAACGGAGTCTTGGCCATCGGGCCGGGGCCGTCAACCCCGCAGTCCGGTCGGGAGGCCACCGTGTGCGGCACCGTGTCGAGCCGCGCGAAGTCGGCGCTGATCTCGCCCGCGGTCTGCAGCAGCAGCGGGAGGTGGTCGCTCAGCAGGCGCTCGACCGGGGTCTCGGCGGCGTGGCAGTTGACGTTGATGCCGGCGATCACGCGGCCGTTCCCGTCGCGCAGGGGGGCGGCGACCGACCGGATGCCGAGGGTGAGCTGCTCGTCGGTGAGCGCCCAGCCCCGGGCCCGCACCTCGCGCAGCTCGGCGTCGCGCTCGGCCCGGTCGGGCTGCCAGCGCGGGGTCAACCCGGACCGCGTGGGCTGGGCGAGCACCGCATCCAGCTCGGCCTCCGTCATCGCCGCGAGCTGCACCTTTCCCAGCGAGGTCGGCAGGGCGGGGAAGCGGGTGCCGATCTCCACGGCCAACGACACGATCTTCGGCACGGCGACGCGTGCGACGTAGACGATGTCGGAGCCGTCGAGCTGGGCGATGGAGCAGGACTCGTTCGTGCGGGCGACGAGGCGTTCCATGTGCGGGCGCGCGACGTCCCACAGCCCCATCGACCGCACGTACGCGACACCCAGCTCCAGTACGCGAGGGGTGAGCGAGAAGCCGTGCTCGCCCTGGCGGACGTAGCCGAGCTCGGCGAGCGTCAGCAGGATCCGCCGGGCCGTCGGCCGGGCCAGGTCCGCGGCCGTCGCGACGTCGCTCAGCGACATCGCGGGGCGGTGCGGGCGGAACGCGCGGATCACGTCCAGGCCGCGGGCCAGCGCCTCGATGAAGTCCGGACCGGTGTCGGGACGGGGTGCCATGCCGGACAGAGTAGAGGCACCGGAGCCGACCGGCGGACGATTGTCCGCCGGTCGGCTCGGTGTGGGTTACAGCAGGATCAGACGAGGTCGTACCGGTCGGCCTGCATGACCTTGTCCCACGCCGCCACGAAGTCCTTGACGAACTTCTCGCGTGCGTCGTCGGAGGCGTAGACCTCCGCGAGCGCGCGCAGCTCGGAGTTCGAGCCGAACACGAGGTCGGCGCGGCTGCCGGTCCACTTCACCGCACCCGAGGCGTCGTGGGCCTCGAACGCGTCGTCGTCGCCGGTGGACTTCCACTCGATGTCCATGTCGAGCAGGTTGGTGAAGAAGTCGTTGGTCAGCGTGCCCGGCGCCGAGGTGAGCACACCGGTGCTGGACTGCTTGGTGTTGGCGCCCAGGACGCGCAGGCCACCGACCAGGACGGTCATCTCCGGGGCGCTGAGGCCCAGCAGGTTCGCGCGGTCCACGAGCAGGTACTCGCCGGGGAGGCGGTCGCCCTTGCCGCGGAAGTTGCGGAACCCGTCGACGGTCGGCTCCAGGTAGGCGAACGACTCGACGTCGGTCTTCTCCTGGGTGGCGTCGGTGCGGCCGGGGGTGAACGGGACCGACACCTCCACGCCGCCGTCCTTCGCGGCCTTCTCGACGGCGGCCACGCCACCGAGCACGACGAGGTCGGCGAAGGAGACCTTCTTGCCGCCGGCCGCCGAGGCGTTGAAGTCGGCCTGGACGGTCTCCAGCGCGCTGATCACGACCGAGAGCTGGTCGGGGTCGTTGACCTCCCAGGCGCGCTGCGGCTGCAGGCGGATGCGGCCGCCGTTGGCCCCGCCGCGCTTGTCGCTGGTGCGGAACGAGGAGGCCGCCGCCCACGCGGTGGCGACGAGCTGCGACACCGTCAGACCCGAGGCGAGGATCTTCTCCTTGAGCGACGCGATGTCGGCGGCGTCGACCAGCGGGTGGTCGACGGCCGGCACCGGGTCCTGCCAGAGCAGCTCCTCCTGCGGCACGAGCGGGCCCACGTAGCGCTGGATCGGGCCCATGTCGCGGTGGGTGAGCTTGAACCAGGCGCGGGCGAACGCGTCGGCGAACTCGGCCGGGTTCTCGTGGAAGCGACGCGAGATGGGCTCGTAGATCGGGTCGGCCCGCAGGGCGATGTCGCTGACGAGCATCGTCGGGTAGCGGTTGAGCTCACCGGTCTCGGGGTCGGGGATGGTGTTGGCGCCGCCGCCGTTCACCGGCCGGAACTGCCAGGCACCGGCGGGGCTCTTCTCCAGCTCCCACTCGTAGCCGAACAGGTTGTCGAAGTACAGGTTCGTCCACTTCGTGGGCTCGGCGGTCCAGGTGACCTCGAGGCCGGAGGTGATCGTGTCGCGGCCCTTGCCCTTGCCGAAGCCCTGCTTCCAGCCCAGGCCCTGCTGCTCGATGGGCGCGCCCTCGGGCTCGGGTCCGACGTTGTTGTCGACGTCCGGGTTGGCGGCGCCGTGGGTCTTGCCGAAGGTGTGCCCGCCGGCGATCAGCGCGACGGTCTCCTCGTCGTTCATCGCCATGCGGCCGAACGTCTCGCGGATGTCGCGGGCCGAGGCCAGCGGGTCCGGGTTGGCGTTGGGGCCCTCCGGGTTGACGTAGATCAGACCCATCTGGACCGCGGCCAGCGGGTTCTCCAGGTCGCGCTCACCGGTGTAGCGCTCGTCGCCCAGCCAGGTGCGCTCCGGGCCCCAGTAGACGTCCTCGTCCGGTTCCCACACGTCCGTGCGACCGCCACCGAAGCCGAAGGTCGTGAAGCCCATCGTCTCCAGGGCGCGGTTGCCCGTGAAGATCATGAGGTCGGCCCAGGAGACCTTCTGGCCCCACTTCTTCTTCACCGGCCACAGCAGGCGGCGGGCCTTGTCGAGGTTGCCGTTGTCCGGCCAGCTGTTGAGCGGCGCGAAGCGCTGCATGCCGGCACCCGCTCCACCGCGGCCGTCGTTGACGCGGTAGGTCCCGGCGCCGTGCCACGCCATGCGGACCATGAACGGGCCGTAGTGCCCGAAGTCGGCCGGCCACCAGTCCTTGGAGTCCGTCAGCACGGCGTCGACGTCGGCCGCCAGCTCGTCGAGGTCGACGGAGGCGAAGACCTTCGGGTAGTCGAAGTCCGCGTCGAGCGGGTTCGCGGCGGCGGGGTGCTTGCGCAGGATCTTCAGGTTGAGCTGGTTGGGCCACCAGTCGGTGTTGCCCGCGCCCTCGGTGGGGTGGCCGAGACGCCCGTGGTCGACGGGGCAGCCGCCCGCCTCCTCGGTGTTCATGCTCTTCTCGACGGTGGTGTGGTCGTCAGACACGAGAATTTCCTTCCCAGAACGAGGGTGTGCTCAGGCACTGCGTGTGGCGGATGTGGTGGAGCAGTCGGGGCACAGGCCCCAGTACACGACCTCGGCCTCGTCGATCGTGAAGCCGTGGTCGTTGGACGCGGTGAGGCAGGGGGTGTCACCGGCGGCGCAGTCGACGTCGCCGATGGCTCCGCACGACCGGCAGACGACGTGGTGGTGGTTGTCGGCGACCCGTGACTCGTAGCGTGCCAGGGAGCCCGACGGCTGGATGCGCCGTACCAGGCCGGCCGTGGTGAGCGCCCGGAGCACGTCGTAGACGGCCTGGTGGGACACGTCACCGAGGTTCGCACGGACGGCACCGATGATCGAGTCGGTGTCGGCGTGCGGACGGTCGTGCACCGCCGCGAGAACGGCCAGCCGGGGACGCGTCACGCGCAGGGCGGCCCCCCGCAGCATGCTCTCGAAGTCCGGTGGTGTCGGCACGCCCGCAGTGTGTCCCCTTATCTGGAATCGGTCAAGAATCCCTCTGTCTCATCGCGAGACACGATCGGGACGGAGTGCGGGCGGACCGGCACGAACGACGCGACCGGCGCCCGGGACGGGGCCCGGCACGGGATGGTCGGCGGGTACGTCGTTGTCCCGTCGGGCACCGGGCTGGTCGGCGGCCTCTACGGCCCGGCGACGTACGCGCCCCGGGCCCGAACCGGTACGGCGCCGACCCCCGGCTGGTGCCGGCGGGCCAGAGCGGCCAGTTCCGGCAGGTCGCGGGCGAGCACGTCGTCCTCGGACCCGACGGCGCTGCCCTCGGCGGCGGCCCCGAGCCAGACCTCCCCGGTCGCGCCGTCGATCGTGATGAGGTCGCCCGCGCGGAACAGCACCTCGCCGCGCTCGTCGCGGAAGTCGCCGTAGGGCCCGTCGGCGCCGGTGGCGGGGTGGCGGGTGAACACCACGCCGGTGCCGGACGCGCCGTCGAGGTTGCCGAACACCATCGCCTGGACGTTCACGGCCGTGCCGAGGTCGTCGGGGATGCCCTCGTGGGTGCGGTAGGCGCGGGCCCGGGGGCTGTCCCAGCTGCGGAAGACGGCCTCGACGGCGCCGCGGAGCTGGTCGTGGGGTCGTCCGGGATGTCCGTGGCGGCCTTGATCTCCGCGACCCGCGCCCGCAGGCCGTCGACGTCGGTGGTGCGCGGAAGTCCGCGAGGATCGGCGTCTCGACCGGGCCGGGGCTCACGCAGTTGCTGCGGATGCCGCGCGGCAGCAGCCGGGCGGCGAGCTCCAGGCCGTAGCGGTGCACGAGCTGCTTAGACAGCTGGTAGGCGGTGGGCCCGTCCAGGTCGGCGGCCCAGGTGAGCAGCTCCTGCCGACCCGAACGACCCGTCGGCGCTGGAGCCCGGCGAGATCCTGGTCGCGCCGATCACCGACCCGTCCTGGACGCCGCTGCTCGTCGCCGCGGGTGCCGTCGTCGTCGACGTCGGAGCGCCGTTCTCGCACGCGGCGATCGTCAGCCGCGAGCTCGGCATCCCGTGCGTCGTCTCCGCCACCGACGCCACAGGGCGCATCCCCGACGGCGCCCTGATCGAGGTGGATGGCACCACGGCCACCGTCACGATCGTAGAATCGCCGTCATGATCTTCATTGTGGTCAAGTTCCCGGTCAAGCCCGAGCACTCCGACTCGTTCCTGGACGACGCCCGGGAGTTCACGCTCGCCACCCGGGCGGAGGAGGGCAACATCTTCTTCGAGTGGGCGCGCAGCGTGGAGGACGAGCACACGTTCGTCCTCACCGAGGCGTTCCAGGACGGGGCCGCGGGTGCCCACGTCAACTCCGACCACTTCACGAAGTTCGTCGGCTGGGCGCCCGACGTCGTGTCGGCCACCCCGTCCATCGTCAGCGTCTCCGACGTGCCCGGCGACGGCTGGGGCGAGATGGGTGAGATCACGCCGCGATGATTTCCGGGCCGCACGGCGGTCACCACTGGTATCCACAACCAGGAGGAGACCGCCGTGAGCCTGCCGCAGATCGTGTCCCGCGAGGAGTGGACCGCTGCCCGCACCGCCCTGCTCGCCGACGAGAAGGCACTGACCCGCGCCCGTGACGCGCTGAACACCCGGCGCCGCGAGCTGCCGATGGTCGAGATCGAGAAGGACTACGTCTTCGACGGCCCCGAGGGCACGGTCGGTCTGCTGGAGATGTTCGACGGCCGCCGCCAGCTGATGGTCGGCCACTTCATGTTCGACCCGGAGTGGGACGCCGGCTGCCCCAGCTGCAGCGCGGGCGCCGACGAGTGGTCGCCCGGCCTCCAACGTCACCTCGGGGCGCGCGACACCACGCTCGTCCACATCTCCCGGGCGCCGCTCGAGAAGATCGAGCGCTACAAGGCCGAGAAGGGCTGGGGTATCCGCTGGTACTCGTCCTACGGCAGCGACTTCAACTACGACTTCGGTGTCTCGTTCGACGCCGCGCGCGGCCCCGCCGTCTACAACTACCGCCCGATGGACGAGCCGTACACCGGTGAGCTGCCCGGCCTGAGCTGCTTCCTCCGCGACGGCGACCGCGTCTTCCACACCTACTCGCAGTTCGCGCGCGGGGCGGAGTCCACCGGCGGGTCCTACTACTTCCTGGACCTGACCGCGCTGGGCCGGCAGGAGGAGTGGGAGGAGCCCAAGGGCCGCGTCGACCACGCCCGTCCGGCCACCCCGAACTTCGAGGAGTAGATCTGTTCCACGTGAAACACGACGGCCCCGGCACCAGGTCGTGGTGCCGGGGCCGTCCCGGTGTGCAGGAGCGCTCAGCCGAAGCTGTTGCCCTGCGTCATCGACTCACCGGACATGGCCTTCTGCGCCAGCTCGGTCATCGTCTTGGCGGTGTCGAGCGCCGACAGCGCGCCCACGTCGTTCTGGCCGACGTAGGACGCCGGGTCCGTCGACGGGCCGGAGATGTTGTTGGTCCCCTCGACCGAGGACATGTCGGGAAGGGCCGGGGCCCCGGGCAGCGCGGGGAGCGCGGACGCGTCCGGCAGGGCCGAGGCGTCCGGCAGCGCCGGGGCGGCGGGAACCGACGGGCCCGCCGTCGTCAGCGTCGGCATCTCGAAGGTGACGAGAGCGGGCAGGTCCGACGCGTTCGTCGGAGCGGCCGGCAGCGCTGCCAGCATGTTCTGCACCGCCGAGGCGTCCGGCGCGGCGGGCAGGGAGCCCAGCCCGTCGGGGCCCGGGGCGGCGGGGAGCTCGGGGGCCGCGAACGCGGGGCCGGCGAGGCCGGCACCGATGGCGGCGATTCCGGCGGCCGCGGCGGTCGTGCGCAGGGTGCGCCGGGCGAGGCTGCTCATATGGAAGAACCCTTCGTGCTGGGGAGCGTCGAGACGAAACGGTGATCTTCCGGGCCAACGAACGATACGGTGGCCGGTTGTCTCTGCTCACCCTGTCGGTGCGGGCGTTCACCCGAACCGGATCCGGTCTCACTCCAGGTAGGCGGGGCGGACCGGGACGGGTGACGTGGCGGTGGTTGACGGGCGGAGCCGCCGGGGTCCGGGGATGACGTGGAGTCCACCGGTGCCGCATGATCGGCGGCATGGCGAGGTCGGTGTGGTGGGGCCTGGGGGTCGGGGCCGGGTTCGGCGCGGCGTCGGCCGGCGTCGGGTGGTTCTACTCCTCGGTGCTGCTCGACCCGACGCAGCGGCCGGTGTACCCGGAGCGCGTCCTCGCCGTCGGACCCGCGTCGATCACGCTGGCGGCCACGCGGCTCGCGGCACAGCCGGGCACCTGGGGCCTGCGCTGGCCCGAGGGGCTCGCCGTCATGGGACCGGTCACGGCCGCGCGGGACGGCGAGGTGGTGCGGACGCTGCTGGGTGGTCACCGGCCCGTCCCGGGCATCACCGCGGTGCTCGACACCGGGCCCTTCGACCCGGATCCCTCCGCCCGCGGTCTCGCGTTCGAGACCGTCGACGTGGCGACGCCGCTGGGTCCGTCGCCGGCGTGGCTCGTGCCGGCGTCCCGTGACACCTGGGTGATCATGATCCACGGTCGCGGCGGGTCCCGGCGTGAGGCGCTGCGGGTGCTGCCCGCCCTGCACGGGCTCGGGTTCCCGGTGCTGGTGCCGACCTATCGCAACGACGAGGAGGCCCCCGCCAGCCCCGACGGCCACTACCACCTCGGCGACACCGAGTGGCTCGACGTCGAGGCCGCCGTCGAGCTCGCGCTGGAGCGGGGCGCCCGGCGGATCGTGCTGTTCGGCTGGTCCATGGGCGGGGCCATCACGGCGGCGTTCCTGGACCGGTCGGTGCACGCGTCGCTCGTCGACGCGATGGTGTGGGACGCCCCGCTCGTCGACTGGCGGGCCACGCTGCGCCTGCAGGCCCGCAACCGGCGGCTCCCGCCGGGGCTCACCCCTTTCGCCACCACGGCCACGCGGATGCGGATCGGCATCGACTTCGACCGCTTCGACCTGCGGCGCCGCCCACCGGCCGTGCGGCCGCCCACGCTGATCGTGCACAGCACCGAGGACACCGCCGTGCCGGTGGGCCCCAGCCGCGCACTGGCCGCCGTCGCCGCGTCGCTGGACTGGCCGATCGAGTACCTGGAGGTGCCCGACGTGGAGCACACCGCCTCGTGGAACGCCGACCCCGAGGCCTACGAACGGGCCGTCGCCGGCTTCCTGGAGAGGGTGCTGCGCTGACGCCGGGAGACACTCCTGGCACGATGGGGTGGTGACCGAACCAGGCAAGCTCACCGCGACGCTGCGGACGAACCAGGGCGACATCGTCATCAACCTGTTCCCCGACCACGCGCCGAAGACGGTGGAGAACTTCACCGGGCTCGCCACCGGCGAGAAGTCCTACACCCAGCCCAACGCGAGCGGCGGCGACTCCGGCCCGTTCTACGACGGCTCGGTGTTCCACCGCGTCATCTCCGGCTTCATGCTCCAGGGCGGCGACCCCACCGGCACCGGCCGCGGCGGCCCCGGCTACCAGTTCGCCGACGAGTTCCACCCCGACCTGCGCTTCGACAAGCCGTACCTGCTGGCCATGGCCAACGCGGGCCCCGGCACCAACGGCTCGCAGTTCTTCATCACCGTCGGCCCCACCCCGCACCTCAACCGCAAGCACACCATCTTCGGTGAGGTGGCCGACGCCGAGTCCCGCGCGGTCGTCGACGCCATCGCCACCACGGCCACCGACCGCTCGGACCGGCCGCTCAACGAGGTCGTCATCCAGCACGTCGAGATCTCGTCCTGAAGCAGTGCCCACCACGCAGGCCACGATCACAGCACCGATCGCAGCCGCGTCCCCGGCCGGGGAGCACTAGGCCGTGACCTCGCCCGTAGGCCCGCCGCCGTACCCGTCCCGGGGTCCGGCGGCGGTCTGCGTCCGGCACCCCGACCGGGCCACCGGGCTCAGCTGCGTCCGCTGCGGACGCCCCGCCTGCCCGGAGTGCCTGCGGGAGGCCTCCGTCGGCTACCAGTGCGTCGACTGCGTGGGCCAGACCGCCCAGGGCGCCCGCCGCGCCGCCACCGTGGCCGGCGCCGAGGCCGTCACGTCGCGGCGCCCGATCGTCGTGTGGACGCTCATCGCCCTCAACGTCGCCGTCTACGCCCTCACGGTCGTGCAGGCGGGCAGCATCTCCGACAACTTCCGGTCGCCGCTCTTCGCCGACTGGCAGCTCGCGCCGCTCTACCTCTCCGCGTACGGCCAGTGGTGGCGCGTCATCACGTCCGGGTTCCTGCACATCGGCCCGCTGCACATCGCGTCCAACATGTTCGCGCTGTGGGTGCTCGGCCGCGACATGGAGACCGTGCTCGGCCGGGGCCGGTTCATCGCGCTCTACATGATCTCGCTGCTCGGCGGCTCCGCCGCGGTGGTGCTGTGGGGCGCCCCCGACCAGCCCGTCGCCGGCGCGTCCGGAGCCGTGTTCGGGCTGATGGGCGGCCTGCTCGTGGTGCTGCTGCGGCTCAGGCGGCCCGTCGGTCAGGTCGTCGCGCTCATCGTGATCAACCTGGTGATCAGCCAGGTCATCCCCAACATCTCGATCACCGCCCACATCGGCGGCCTCGTCGTCGGGGCGCTGGTGGCCGCGGCGCTCGTCTTCACCCCGCCCCGCAACCGCACCGCGCTGCAGGTGGGGGCGCTGTCGGGCATCACCGTGGTGCTGCTGGCGCTCATGGCCGTCGCGTCCTTCTAGGGCCGTAATTCCAGGAGCTGGGGCGCGACGTCCTCCGGGTCGGCGTTGAGTTCGAGGCGCCCGAAGACCAGCAGGCGCTCGTCGCCGCCCGCCGTCCGCGTGTCGATCTCCAACAGCGAGCTGTCGCGCCCCAGCCTGTGCACACGGAGCACGCGTACGCCCTGCACGAGCGGCCACGGGTGGTGGCGGGCGCGCAGCAGGCCGCCGACGGTCAGCCCGTCGGCGTCGACCTGCAGCCGGGGCCGGGCGCGGCTGCCGAACAGCGACGCGACGCCGATGCCCACCGTCGCGATGCCGGCGATGAGCCGCCCCGCCGGATCGCTGCCGGCGATCCACAGCGCCGTGCACCAGCCGGCCGCGGCGACGGTGAGGACCCACCCCGCGACGACGAGCCCAGCCGCCGGGCTCCACTGGCGAACGGCCCAACCTTGATCACTCAACGTAACTTATCCACAGTGGTTGTCCACACTGGGGACTACTTACACCGCTGTATTTCTGCAGGTCAGCGCCATCTCATGGTCATCAACAGGCCGATTACTATGAGTGAGAAGCCGATGAGGAAGTTCCAGGAACCGAGCGCCGTCATGAAGGGGATGGACGGTCCGGCGAGGTAGTTGACCACCAGCCAGATCAAACCGAGGGCCATCAGACCCAGCATCACCGCGACGTAGACGGGGTTGGTGGGCCCCGCGACCTTGACCGGCGTGGTGGACCGGCCCTCGCCCGGCGGCGGCGTGTAGACGGGCTTCTTGCGGACCCTGGACTTCGGCATCGTGGAGACCTCGCGTGATGGAGTTACCGCCGGGTTCTTCGGCGACCCGGGCGTGTCTGCGTCCACGGTATCGCGTCGGGCCCGCGTGATTCACGTCCAGCGGTGCGCGATGTCCACGACGACGCGATTCGGACGCCGATCGCTGTCCTGGACCCGGCGAGCGCTCACTGGGCCCGGTGCGGGCCGGGGTGGGTGCGCGCTCGGGGTTGCGGCACGGATCCCCGGGGTTCAGGCGCGGGCGCTGAGCTCCGCCATCTCCGCCGTCAGGGTCACCACGTCGGCCTCGGGGGCGGGGTGGCCGGCGCTCGCCATCCAGTTGGCCAGCATCCGGTGGCCGCCCTCGGTGAGCACCGACTCGGGGTGGAACTGGACGCCGTGGATGGGCAGCTCGCGGTGGCGCAGGGCCATGATCACGCCGCCGTCGGTGCGGCCGGTGACCTCCAGCTCGTCCGGCACGGTGTCGGGGCGGATCGAGAGCGAGTGGTAGCGCGTGGCCACGAACGGGTCGGGCAGCCCGGCGAGCACCCCGGCGCCCGCGTGGTGCACCAGCGACGTCTTGCCGTGCAGCAGCTCCGGTGCCCGCTCCACCACCCCGCCGTAGGCCGCGCCGATGGCCTGGTGGCCCAGGCACACCCCGAGCAGCGGGAGCTGCCGGTCAGCGGCGCGCCCGATCACGTCGATGCTGGAGCCCGCCCGCTCCGGCGTGCCCGGGCCGGGGCTGACGAGCACGCCGTGCACCTCGTCCAGCTCGTCGAGATCGACCTCGTCGTTGCGCCGCACCCGGGTCTCCGCGCCGAGCTGCGCCAGGTACTGGACGAGGTTGTAGACGAAGCTGTCGTAGTTGTCGATCACGAGGACGCGCATGGCACCAGTGTCCTGCATCGTGGGTGGAGCGGTCGCGTCAGTTCCCGCCGAAGATCCCGCCGCCGCTGCTGGCCTTGCCGACGGTCAGGGTGATCTGGGTGTTGGGATCGACGGTGCTGCCACCGGGCACCGACTGGGCGATGACCTTGCCGTCGAACTGCGGGTTGTTGTTGCCGATGTCCTGGTCGGTCGTGTCGATGTTGGTGTAACCGGCCGCCCTGAGGGCCTTCTTCGCGTCGCTCTCCGACTTGGTGCGGACATCGGGTACCGGACTGCCCTGGTTGCCGTTCGAGAGCTGCAGGGTGACCGTGGAACCCTTCGCCGCCGAGCTGCCGGCCGCCGGGCTGGTGCCCAGGACCGATCCCGGCTTGCCGCCACCGTCGACGTTGGCCGTGGTGACCTGGAACCCGGCCCCCTGAAGGGTCTGCTGGGCGGTGGCCGCGTCCTGACCGGTGACATCGGGAACCTTGACGTTCGTCGGGGCCTTGCCGATGAAGATGTTCACGGCGCTGGCGCCGGCCACCGACACACCGGCATCGGGGTCCGATCGGGTGACCTTGCCGATCAGCGTGGGGTCGGTGGTCTCCTCGTCGCTCTGGGTGCCGACCTTGAGGCCGGCGTCCGTGAGCAACTTGGTGGCGTCGGCGACCGACTGCCCGGCCACCTTGGGCACGGTGACCTGCGCCGGTCCCTTGCCGACCGAGATGGTGACCTGGGAGCGCTCGGCGACCTTCGAGCCCGCCGGCGGATCCGTGGAGACGACCTGGCCGATCTGGGTGACCAGGGAGTCGACCTGCACCACGTTGGGGCGCAGCTGAGCCGAGAGGATGGCGTTGGAGGCGGCCTGGGCCGTCTGCCCGGTGACGGACGGGACCTCCACCTGGGTGGGCGCGGCCGGGCCGCTGAGCAGCTGGTAGGCGAAGAACCCGATCAGGGCGAGCACCGCGACCACGCCGGCGACGATGCCGATGGTGCGACCCGTGCGCCGCGGCGGCTCCTCGTCGTAGTAGTCGTTGTAGCCGGCCGCCGTGGGGACCGCGGCACCGTAGCGGCTGCCGTTGATCCGCCGGGTGGGGCCCGTCGGCGGCGTCATCATCGCCGTGCGCTCGTCCTCGCTCATCACGACGGGGGCCAGCGGGCTCTGGCCGCTGCGGACGCGCACGAGGTCGGTGCGCATCTCGGCCGCCGACTGGTAGCGGTTGGCCGGGTTCTTGCTCAGCGCCTTCAGTACGACGGAGTCGAGCGAGGGCGGGATGCTCGGGTTGACCTGCGACGGGGCCTTGGGCTCCTCGCGCACGTGCTGGTAGGCCACCGCCACGGGGGTGTCGCCGGTGAACGGGGGCTCGCCGGTGAGCAGCTCGTAGAGCACGCACCCGGCGGCGTAGACGTCGGAGCGGGCGTCGACGGGCTCGCCGCGCGCCTGCTCGGGGGAGAGGTACTGCGCGGTGCCGATGACGGCCGCGGTCTGCGTGACGTTCTGGCCCTCGCCGAGCGCCCGGGCGATGCCGAAGTCCATGACCTTCACCGCGCCGGCGCGGTTGATCATGATGTTGGCCGGCTTGACGTCGCGGTGGATGATCTGGTGGCGATGGCTGAAGTCCAGGGCGGCGCAGACGTCGGCCATCACCTCGATGACCTTCTGCTGCGTCATCGGCCCGGTGGACTTGACGATCTCGCGGAGCGTCTGGCCGTCGACGTACTCCATGACGATGTAGGGCAGCGGGCCCGACTCGCTCATGACCTCGCCGGTGTCGTACACGGCGACGATGGCCGGGTGGTTCAGCGCGGCGGCGTTCTGGGCCTCGCGACGGAACCGCATCTGGAACTGGGGGTCGCGGGCCAGGTCGGCGCGCAGCACCTTGACGGCGACGTCGCGGCCCAGCCGGGTGTCGAGCCCGCGGTGAACCTCGGACATGCCGCCGTAGCCGAGCACTTCGCCCAGCTCGTAGCGCTCGGACAACAGTCGGGGGGTGGTCATCGCTGCCGGTTCCTGGTGGGGTTGAGGTACTCGGACATCATGCCGGGCCGGTTAGCCCGATGGGGTGTCGGATCGACCACCCGAGCGCCGGATCGCCCGGTGCGCGGGTTCACCGGACACCACCGGTGTCGATCAACTGCGGCGGTGGGCCATGGCCCACCACGCTACCGCTCGCCGCCCCCTGCGGTGTGCTGTCCGGCGTGGCCGCGGTGCCCCCCATGCCGCGCAGCACGAACACCGCGACCACCACCGCCGCGACGGTGAGCAGCACGAACAGGACCATCAGCGCCACCCGTCCGGTGCCGGCCGTCGGTTTCAGGCTGAGCGGCTCGGTGGGCGCTGCGGGGGGCACGGGCCGGGGTGTGGCGGGGGCCCGGGGCTTCTCGACCACCACCGCCGGAGCGGGCGGCGGCGTCACCGGGCCCAGGGCCGGGCGGGCCCGGGTGGGGGTGAACGGTCCGTCGACGGCCCCGGGTGCGGGCAGCGCCTCCCCCCGTCGGACGGCGGCGACGGCCAGCGCGAACTCACCGCCCGTCGAGTAGCGCAGCAACGGGTCCTTGACCAGCACGGCCTCGATCAGCTCGCGCACGTGGACCGGCACGGTGTCGGGCAGCGGGGGCGGCTCGTCGCGCACCTGCATCATCGCCACCGCCACGGCGTTCTCCGCGCGGAACGGCCGGTGCCCGGCGAGGCACTCGTAGCCGACGATGCCGAGCGAGTACACGTCGCCGGACGGGCCGGCCTCGGCGCCGCTGGCCTGCTCCGGCGCAATGTAGTGGGCGGTGCCCATGACCATCCCGGACCGTGTGACGGGCACGGCGTCGGCGGCCTTGGCGATGCCGAAGTCGGTGAGCTTCACCAGCCCGTCGGTGCGGACGAGGATGTTGCCGGGCTTGACGTCGCGGTGCACGAAACCGCGCTCGTGGGCGGCCTGCAGCGCCCACGCCGCCTCCTCGACGATGCGCAGCGTCTCGTCGGCGTCGATGGGGCCGCGTGCGATGAGCGTGGACAGCGGCTCGCCGCGCACGAGCTCCATGACGAGCCAGGCGGTGCGCTTGCCCCCTGCGCTGTCGTCCTCCCCGTAGTCGTGGACGTGGGCGATGCCGGAGTGGTCGAGCGACGCGACCGTGCGGGCCTCGATGCGGAAGCGGTGCAGGAACTCCTCGTCGTCGGAGAGCTCGGGGCGCAGCACCTTGACCGCGACGCTGCGGCCCAGGCGCGTGTCGGAGGCCTCCCAGACCTCGCCCATCCCGCCGACGGCGATGCGGCGGTCGAGCTGGTAGCGGTCGGCGATGCGCTGGCCGGCGGCGAGGATCGTCATCGGGCCAGCACCTTGCCGATCACCGCGCGTCCGATGGGGGCGGCGACGACGCCGCCGGTGGCCGCGAGGTTGGTGCGGTCGCCGCCGGACTCGACGAGCACGGCGACCGCCACCTGCGGATTCACCGCCGGGGCGAACGCGACGTACCAGACGTGCGGCGGGGTGTTCTTGGGGTCGGTACCGTGCTCCGCGGTGCCGGTCTTGGCCGCGATGTCCACGCCGGTGATCTTGCCGCGACCGCCGTAGGACCTCTCGTTGTTGACCATGAGGTCGGTCAGCGTCTGGGCGACGGAGCCGCTGATGGCCTGCCCGACCATGTCCGGCTGGGTGGTGTCGATGGTGTCCAGGCTCTGACTCTGAATCTCTTTCACCAGGTACGGCGCCATCATCCGGCCGCCGTTGGCGATCGTGGCGACGATCGAGGCGTTCTGCAGCGGGGTGAGCGCGACGTCGCGCTGCCCGATGGCCGACTGCTGCAGCGCCGCCGTGCTCTCGATGTCGCCGATCGTGGACGGGGCCACCGACATCGGGATCGTCTGGCCCCGGACGCCGATGCCGAACGCGGTGGCCTGGTCGCGGATGGCCTGCTCGCCGAGGTCGCCGGCGAGCTGGGCGAACGCCGTGTTGCAGGAGCGCTGCAGCGCCTCGCGGAGGGTGGCCGTGGCCGACGTGCCGCACGCGTTGCCGTTGTAGTTCTCGAGCGTGGTGGTGGTGCCGGTCAGCGTGATGTTCGGGGCGGCCGTGAGCGGGGAGTCGGGGGTGTAGCGCCCGCTGCTCAGGGCCGCGGCCGTGTCGATGAGCTTGAACGTGGAGCCGGGCGGGTAGGTCTCCTGGATCGCCCGGTTCACCAGCACCGGGGGGTCGGCCGCGGTGAACCCCGCCCACGCCTTCTTCTGCACATCGGAGTTGTGGCTGGCCAGGGGGTTCGGGTCGTAGGACGGCGTGGAGACCATCGCCAGGATCTCACCCGTGGACGGCCGGATCGCCACGACCGAGCCCGCGTAGTTCTTGCTGGTCAGCTGGTCGTAGGCCTCCTGCTGGACGGCCGGGTCGATCGTGGTGACGACGTTGCCGCCGCTCGGGTCGCGGCCCGTGACCAGGTCGGAGAGCCGGCGTCCGAACAGCCGGTCGTCGCTGCCGTTGAGCACCGAGTCCGCCGCGCGTTCCAGGCCGCTGGCGTTGTAGATCACCGAGTAGTACCCGGTGACGGGCGCGAACGCGGGTCCGTCGGGGTACTTGCGCTGGTACTGCAGGCGGTCGTCGGTGGGGGTGCTGCTGGCGAGCACCTGGCCCTCGGCGCTGATCTGGCCCCGCTTGCGCGAGTACTCGGCGAGCAGGACGCGCTGGTTGCCGGGGTTGTTGCGGTAGTCGTCGGCCTTGACCACCTGGATGTAGGTCAGGTTGGCCATCAGCAGCAGGATCATGGCCATGACGGCGATGGCGACGCGGCGGACCGGCGTGTTCACAGCCGGGCCCCGATCATGAGGGCCGCTCCACCATCTCCGTGCCCGCCTCGGCGAGGGGGACCGCGGGGGTGGCGGGGCGGCGGGGGAGCGGCGCGCGGGCGGCGTTGGACACCCGCAGCAGCAACGCGACCAGCGCGTAGTTGGCGACCAGCGACGAGCCGCCGTAGGACAGGAAGGGGAGCGTGAGGCCGGTGAGCGGGATCAGCTTGGACACCCCGCCGACGACGATGAACACCTGCAGGGCGAGCGCGAACGACAGCCCGGTGGCCAGCAGCTTGCCGAAGCTGTCGCGCACCGCCAGCGCGCTGCGCAGCCCGCGCGTGATGAGCACCAGGTAGATCACGAGGATGGCGGCCAGCCCGATCAGCCCCAGCTCCTCGCCGAGCGAGGACAGCATGAAGTCGCTGTTGGCGAACGGCACGATGTCCGGGCGGCCCGCGCCGAGCCCGGTGCCGCCGACGCCCCCGGTGCCGAGCCCGAACAGGGCCTGCACGATCTGGTAGCCGGCGCCGTTGGCGTCGGCGAAGGGATCGAGCCAGACCTGCACGCGGACCTTGACGCGGGCGAACAGCAGGTACGAGACGTAGGCGCCGACCATGAAGATCGTCAGGCCGATCACCATCCACGACACGCGCTCGGTGGCGGCGTAGAGCAGCACCAGCACGATGCCGAAGAACAGCAGTGACGTGCCGAGGTCGCTCTCCAGCACGAGCACGACGATCGACAGGCCCCAGGCCACGAGCAGCGGGGCGAGGTCGCGGGGACGGGGGAACTCCATCCCCAGGAAGCGCCGGCCCGCGGTGGTGAACAGTTCCCGCTTCTGCACGAGGAACGCCGCGAAGAACACGATCAGCAGGATCTTGGAGAACTCGCCGGGCTGGATGGAGAAGATGCCGAACCGCAGCCAGATCTTCGCGCCGTTGACCTCCGTGAGCGACGACGGCAGCAGGCCCGGCAGCGCGAGCAGGACCAGCCCGGCGAACCCCGCGGTGTAGGCGTAGCGGGCCAGGATGCGGTGGTCGCGGACGACGCCCAGCACGGCGATGAACAGCACCATGCCGATGGCGGTCCAGGCGACCTGCCGGGCCAGCGCCTCCGTGGGCGCCGGATCGCCGGCCGCGGCGGCGCTCGCGATGCCGGCGAGGTCGAGGCGGTGGATCATCACCAGGCCCAGCCCGTTGAGCAGCGCCACGCACGGCAGGATCAGCGGGTCGGCGAAGGGGGCGAACCGGCGCACCGCGAAGTGGCCGATCGTGAACAGACCGAGGTAGGCCAGGCCCACCCACAGCAGCGACGGGGTGAGCTGCTGCTCCTGGTTGGCCTCGACGAGCACCAGCGCGCCCGTGAAGATGACCGCCGAGAACGCGAGCAGGACGAGCTCGATGCTGCGTCCGGTGGGCAGGGACGGCGGAACACCCGGCCCCCGCGCGGGGGCGTGCCCGTCGGTGGCGGTGGCCATCAGCTCGCCGACCGACAGGTGATTCCCGGGGTGGGGGTCGGGGTGGGCAGCGGCGTGGACTCGACGGTGGTCACGACGGGCGCGCCGGGTGCGGGTGGCACCACCGGGACCGGTGCGGGCGTCGGGGTGGTGGCGACCGGCGTGGGGCACACCGCGAGGCGGCGGTCGCGCAGCTTGTCGACGAGGCCCCGGGCCCCCGTCAGGCCGTCGGTGGAGATGATCCCGTCCCGGACGGCGCTGCGTTCGGTCTCGGGCAGGTCCGACAGCGCGATGTCGGTCTGCTGCGACGCGCGCTGCAGCGGCACGCCGAGCACCTCGCCGCGCACGCCCTGGAAGATGGTGACCTGCTCGCCGTCGGCGCCCACGTAGTACTGCTGCAGCACCCACATCTGCGCGAGCACACCCGCGCCGCCCAGCACGACCAGCACGCCGACCACGGCCAGCGCGATGCGCAGCGGGGAGCGGCGGCGGGCCGGGGTCGCGACGACCGGCTCGACCCGCTGGGGCGCGGTGCGCGTCATCGTGGTGGCCGAGGCCCGCGCGGCGGCGGAGTCGGGCCGGGGCCCGTCGTCCTCGCCGTTGCCGACCGAGCCGCCCATGATGGGGGCGTCGTCGCCGAAGTCGATGTCGACGACGTCCGCGACGATGCAGGTGATGTTGTCGGGCCCGCCGCCGCGCAACGCCAGCTCGATCATGCGGTCGGCGCACTCGCGGGGGTCGCGGTAGCCGGCCAGGGTGTCGGCGAGGGTCTCGTCGCTCACCACGCCCGACAGGCCGTCGGAGCACAGCAGGTAGCGGTCGCCCGGGCGGGCCTCGCGGATGGTCAGCGAGGGGTCGATGTCCTGGCCGGTGATGGCGCGCAGCAGCAGCGAACGCTGCGGGTGCGTGTGCGCCTCCTCCTCGGTGATGCGGCCCTCGTCGATCAGCGACTGGACGAACGTGTCGTCCTTCGTGATCTGGCTGAAGTGCCCCTCGCGCAGCTGGTAGGCCCGCGAGTCGCCGATGTGCACCAGACCCAGCCGCGACCCGGCGAACAGGATGGCCGTGAGCGTGGTGCCCATGCCCTCGAGGTCCGGTGCCTCCGCCACGTGCCGCGTGATGGCGGCGTTGCCCTCGACGGTGGCCTCACGGAGCTCGGCGAGCAGGTCGTCACCGGGGTCGTCCTCGTCGAGCGGGGCGAGCGCGGAGATCACCAGGGACGACGCCACCTCGCCGGCGGCGTGGCCGCCCATGCCGTCCGCGAGTGCGAGCAACCGCGGACCGGCGTAGACCGCGTCCTGGTTGTTCTGGCGGACGAGCCCCCGGTCGCTGCGGGCCGAGTAGCGCAGGACCAACGTCATCGAAGCGGCTCCTGATGCAGTCGCCGGATCATGATCTGAGCTCGATCACGGTCTTGCCGATACGGACGGGCACCCCGAGGGGGACCCTGGTGGGTCCGGTGACCTTAGCCCGATCGAGATACGTACCGTTCGTCGACCCGAGATCCTCGACGTACCACTCGTCGCCCTGCATCGCGATGCGAGCGTGCCGGGTGGAGGCGTAGTCGTCGTCGAGGACGAGGGTGGAGTCGTCGGCCCGTCCGATGAGGATCGGCCGGGCGTCCAGCGTGACGCGGGTGCCGGCCAGCGCACCCGCGGTGACGATCAGCTGGCGCGCCGTGCGGGCCCCCCCACCACGACGCGGCGCGCCCCGTCCTCCCGGCACCAGCGCCCGCAGCCCGGACGCGGCGTAGAGGTCGGAGCGGACCACCCGTAGAGCGACCAGCACGAACAGCCAGAGCAGGGCAAGAAAGCCCGCCCTGGTCAGCTGCAGCACCAACTCCGGCACTACCGACGGACCCCGTTCTCCTCGTTCGCCTCGTCCTTACTGGGTGCGGAAGACCAGGCTCGAGTGCCCGACGCGGATGACGTCGCCGTCGTTGAGCTGCCAGGTCTGCACCGGGTTGCCGTTGACGGTGGTGCCGTTGGTGGACCCGAGGTCGGACAGGGTGGCCGACTGGCCGTCCCAGCTGATCTCCAGGTGCCGGCGCGACACACCGGTGTCGGGCAGGCGGAACGCCGAGTCCTGGCCGCGTCCGATGACGTGGGTGCCCTGCGTGAGGTCGTAGGTGCGACCGGAGCCGTCGTCGAGGCTCAGCGAGGCGCTGACGCCCTGGCCGTAGCCGCCGTAGCCGCCACCCTGCTGGTAGCCCTGCTGGTCGTAGCCGGCGTCGTAGCCCTGCTCGTAGGGCTGCTGGTAGCCGCCCTGCTGGGGGTAGCCGCCGGGCTGCTGGTAGCCGCCCTGCTGGTAGCCCTGCTGGTCGTAACCGGGCTGCTGGTAACCGGGCTGGCCGTAGCCCTGCTCGTAACCGCCCTGCTGGGGGTAGCCACCCTGCTGCGGCTGGCCGTAGCCCTGCTCGTAACCGGGCTGGCCCTGCTGCGGGTAGCCACCCTGCTGCGGGTAGCCGCCCTGCTGGGGCTGCTGACCGTAACCGCCCTGCTCGTAGCCCGGCTGGCCCGGCTGGGGGTAGCCGCCCTGCGGGGGGTACCCGCCCTGGGGGTAGCCGCCAGGCGGGGGCTGCTCGGCGTTGGCGTCGTACCCCCCCTGGCGCTGGTCGTAGGCGGGAGGGGCGTAGGTCTGCTGACCGTATCCGGGGGCACCACGGTCGTAGCCGTACTGCCCGTTCTCCTCGGGGTGGCCCGGTTGCTGGCTCATGGGTTGCTCTCCTGCGTCGCGTGCTCGGATGGCGTCCCGGCGGGAAGCGTCGGGATCCACGGACGAGCGGGTGCGGAACTGTCCCGTGTGCAGCGCGTCGGAGCGCTCCAGAAAGACTACGACCTCGCCGTAGGTGTCCCATCCCTGGTCGGCGAGTTCTTCGGTGACGGATGCGGAGAGCGAGTCGACGATCTGCGCTCTGTCACCGGCCATGCGTCCGAGATCGGACGGGCTGAGCAGTACGACGAAGCGGTTGGGCGCCAGTATGCGTCCGCCCGCAAGCTGCTCGATGTGGTCCTCGGCTTCCCTGACCAGTGCCTGAACGACTTCCTGGGGAACGACACTGCCACCGAAAACCCGCGCGAAGGCGTCGCCCACCATCCCCTGGAGACGGCGCTCGAACCTGTCGACGCGGCCCAACCGATCTTCCTCCGTTCGCATCGGCGTGTTGCTGACAGGGTGAATCGTATCTGTGCTACCTCCCGCCGTGTCGTCCCCCGGGCGGGGCCCTGCGAAACGGGCTCCGGGGCCCGTGCTAGCTTTCCTCCTGCCAGGGCGAGTGGCGGAATGGCAGACGCGCACGGTTCAGGTCCGTGTGTCCGAAAGGACGTGAGGGTTCAACTCCCTCCTCGCCCACAAGATCTCTCAGTGCTCACCTCCGTACGACCGCAGGGCGGTCCGGATGGTCCGACATCACCAGCAGGTCCACCCCGTCGGCGGGGCGGCGCTCTCTGTCGTAGCGGGCGTGGGCCAGCAAGGTCCACTGTGCACTCCCCGGCAGCGTTCTCGCCAGTGCCGCGGCGCTCATCCTCAGGTGGATCTCCAGCTCCGCGGGCAGGCCGCGGCCCAGCAGCAGCGCCCCGTGCAGCAGGACCACCCCGTCGTCGGACAGCTGCGTGTAGTCGTCGCGGAACGCGCGGTCCGTCCGCGCGTCCCACAGACGCGGAAGGACCCGGCCGGTCCCACCGGGACCGGCCGGGTCCAGCACCTCGCGGCGCAGGCCGCCCTCGTCGAGCCAGCCGTCGAGCAGTTCGTCGGGATCCTCGCGGCCGTACTCCAACCGGACGGACGCGGGGCGCAGGTAGTCCCCGGCGTCGATCACGACCCCGCCGCGCCCCCGCGCCCGCAGTTCGGCGAGGACGCCGTGCGCCAGGACGTCGGGTCGCGTCGGTGAAGGGCCGTCGACGACGACGCGCAGACGCCCCGGGCGCGCGAGAACGAGCGCGACGACCTCGGAGACGAGGCCGCCAGGACTGACGGGAGTGACGAGCACGGGGCCGATGGTCCCCTTCCGCAGCGGTCCGTGCAGACCCGGTGGTCACCGTGCAGACGTCATGCCCCCTGCGCGGAGACCTCGAGGTCGGCACGGTCCGCCACGAGAGCCCCGCTCGCGTCGAGGATCTCCATGCGCGTCACCGTCGGTTCGCCCTGCGGGCGGGATCCGCCGAAGGCCCGGTCCACCGCCGGGTGGATGCGCTCGTCGAAGGCGCGGGCGCAGTGCTCCCGCGACTCCCAGATGTCGATGTAGCGCAGCCCGCCCTCCGGGGTGCGGACACACAGGTGCAGCAGGGAGCCCTCCAGGGGCTCCGGGCCGAGCTCGTCGACGATCCGCCGGTAGAGCTCGGGGCCGATCGGGACGTCCTGGGTGAAGGCGTAGACCATCGTGGGCTCCTATATTCGGTCCGAACCACTTTCGGACGAATACCGGTAGAGTGACGGTGGTGACCGACGACGTCAAGACCCGGCGCGGCTACCACGCGCCGCAGCGCACGGAGCAGGCCGCGGCCACCCGCCGCGCCGTGCTCGACGCGGCCCGCGAGCTGTTCACCACGCGCGGCTACGCGGCCACCACGGTGGCCCAGCTGGCGGAGCGGGCGGGCGTCGCCGTGGACACGCTCTACGCCGCCGTCGGCCGCAAGCCCGCGATCCTGCGTGAGCTGGTGGAGACCGCGATCTCCGGCACGGACGACGCCGTGCCGGCCGGGCAGCGCGACTACGTGCGGGCCATGCTCGCGGCGCCCACGGCGGTCGCGAAGATCGACATCTACGCGTCCGCGCTCGCGGCGATGGGGCCGCGCACCGCCCCGATCTTCCACGCCCTGCGCGACGCCGCCGTCCGGGACACCGCCTGCGCCGAGCTGCACGCCGAGATCACCGGGCGGCGCGCGGCGAACATGCGGCGCTTCGCCGCCGACCTGCGGGCCGCGGGAGGGGTGCGCGCCGACCTCACCGACGACGACGTGGCCGACATCGTCTGGGCCATGAACTCCACCGACTACTACCGGCTGCTCGTCCACGACCGGGGATGGACGCCGGAGCGGTTCGGCGTCCATCTCGCCGACGCGTGGTGCCGGATGCTGCTGGCCTGACCTACTGCCGGTACCCCTCCACGACGGTGGCCGGGCGCTCCTGGGCCGTGTCGGGGTCGTAGCCGGCGTCGCGGCGGGCCGCGCGCTGGCGCAGGAGGTCCCAGTAGCGGTCGAGCTGCACGCCGAGGTCGTCCAGGCGGGCCTTCTCCGCGTCGGACAGGCCCTGGCCCACGTGGGCGCGCTCCAGTTGGTGCTCCTCGGTGACCAGCTCGTTGATGTGCTCGTGGATCCGTGCGTCGTCCATGGTGGAACTCCGTCCCAAAGATGGGTGTTGTCGGGGACCGGTCTACCCGACACTGGACCCCGTGGCACCGGAGCGCGCGGTCGGCTCCTCGATCACCCGGGCGTTGCGGGTCGTCGAGGCGGTCGCGGCTGCCGGTGACGGGGTCACCGCGAAGGCCATCGCGCGGCGGCTGCAGTGCCCGTTGCCCACGGTCTACCGGGCGCTGGGCACCCTCGTCGAGGAGGGCTACCTCGTCCGGCTGCACGACCTCCGCGGCTACGGGCTGGGCTACCGGGTCGCCGAGCTGCACCGCAGCCTCACCGAGCAGATGCGCCCGCCGGCCGCGGTCCGCGGGGTGCTGCGGGACCTGCACACCGATGCGGCCGCGGCCGCCCACCTCGTGGCGTTCCGCGACGTGGAGCTCGTGGTGGCCCACGTCGACGACTGCACCGACCACCCCCGCCCCGACACCCTGCGCGTCGGCGAGCCCACGGCGGCACACGCCACCGCGGCCGGGAAGGTGATGCTGGCCGGGCTGCGGCCCGCGCGCCTGTCGGAGCTGCTCGCCCGCACCGGCCTGCCCCAGCTCGCCCCGCACACGGTCGGCGACCGCCGCACGCTCGACCGCGAGCTCATGCGGATCCGCTCCGACGGCGCGGCCGTCGAGGTCGAGGAGTACGAGCCGGGACTGGCGGGGGTGGCGGCGCCCGTGCACGGCGCGGACGGCGAGCTGCTCGGCGCGCTCGGGGTGTCGGTCACGCGTGCGGTGTTCTCCGAACGGCGCTGGCAGCTCGAGCGCGCGGTCCGTGCGGCGGCCACCCGCGCCGGCCGCCTGCGCGAGACGGAGGACTGGCGCTCGGCGGGTGCGCGCCCCTGAATTCCCGCGAGTCGGCGGATTCCCGCCCGCGAGTCGGCGGTTTCGAGAGGGCGAGTCGGCGCGTTCTGTCGAGCACCTTTCCGGATGCCGGAAGCGCGCTCCGCCCGTCGACCGGCCCGGCGCTAGGTTGCGACCCATGCATCGACGCACCGAGCCGCCCTTCCGCGCCGACCACGTCGGGAGCCTGCTGCGCCCGCAGGCCCTCCTCGACGCCCGCGAGCGGCACGCCGCCGGCACCCTCGACGCCGACGGGCTGCGCGCCGCCGAGGACGCCGCGATCCGCGACGTCGTGGCGCTGCAGGCCGAGGCCGGGCTGCAGTCGGCCACGGACGGCGAGTTCCGCCGCACGTCGTGGCACATGGACTTCATCTACCAGCTCGGCGGCATCACCAAGACCGACCAGAAGATCCAGGTGAAGATGCGCAACGCCTCCGGCGAGGGCGCGTTCACCTCGGCCGGGATGGCCGTCACCGACAGGATCCGGCTGGAGCAGCCGATCTTCGCCGACGCGTTCACGTTCCTGGCGGAGCAGGTGGAAGGGGCCACGCCGAAGCTGACCATCCCGTCGCCGAGCATGGTCTACGCCCGCGGCGGCCGGGCGACGATCGACCAGACCGTCTACCCGGACGTCGAGGACTTCTGGACCGACCTCTCGGCCGCCTACGCCGACGAGGTGCAGGCGCTCTACGGGCTGGGCTGCCGCTACCTGCAGTTCGACGACACCGCGCTCGCGTACCTCAACGACCCCGCGCACCGCGCCGAGCTCGCCGCCAAGGGTGACGACCCGGAGACCCAGCACCTGCGCTACATCAGGCAGATCAACGCGGCGATCGCGGACCGGGGTGGGCGGGACGGTGACTCGGCCATGAACGTCACCATCCACATGTGCCGGGGCAACTACCGCTCGTCCTGGGCCGCGGAGGGGGGCTACGACCACGTCGCCGAGGCCCTGTTCGGTGAGCTCGCCGTCGACGGTTTCTTCTGCGAGTTCGACGACGAGCGCTCCGGCGGGTTCGAGCCGCTGCGCTTCGTGCCGCCGGGCAAGCAGGTGGTGCTCGGGCTCGTCACCACGAAGACGGGGGCACTCGAGGACGCCGACGCGCTCAAGCGACGCATCGAGGAGGCGTCCGAGTTCGTGCCGCTCGACCAGCTCTGCCTCTCCCCGCAGTGCGGGTTCTCGTCCACGGTGGAGGGCAACGCGCTCACGATCGACGAGCAGAAGGCGAAGCTGGCCCTGATCGTCGAGGTGGCGGACGACGTCTGGGGATAGGTTCTCGGTCATGGCTGACGACGGTCCGGACGGATGGGGCGCGCCGCTGCACGCGCGGGTGCTCGAGCTGGCCGGCGTCGCCGCCGGCACCACGCTGCTGGACCTCGGGTGCGGGCCGGGGCTCTTCGCGCGCGCGGCCGTCGACCGGGGTGCCGTCGTCACCGGTGTCGACGTGAACCCGGCCGTGGTCGCGGCGGCGGAACGCGCGGTGCCGGAGGGCCGGTTCCGCGTCGGTGACGCCGAGGAGCCGCCGCCCGGCCCGTTCGACGTGGTGACGGGGGTGCAGCTGCTGCAGCACGTCTCCAGCCCACTGGCCGTGCTGCGCGGGGCGGGAGCGATCGGTGGCACGGTCGTGGTGACGGTGTGGGGGCGCGAGAGCGAGTGCGACATCGGCGCGTTCGGTGAGGTGCTCGGCCGCTGGCTCCCGCCCCGGCCCACGCCGCCCGGCCCCCCGCCGGTCACCGACCCCGACCGGTTGGTCTCGCTCGCCCGCACGGCCGGTCTCGACGTCGTGCAGCTGGACGAGGTGCTCTGCCCCTTCACCTACCCCGACGCCGACGAGCTGGTGGGCCCCCTGTTCGAGACGGGCATGGGCCGGGCGGCGATGAACCGCGCCGGTCCCGGAGCGGTCCGTGAGGCGGTCCTGGAGCGCCTGGAGGAACGGAGGCAGCCGGACGGCAGTTATGTCCTGCAGAACCTGTTCCGCGTCCTCCTGGCCACCCCGACGAACGGCACTGTCGTCGCCTAGGTTCCGACGAACGCCACGTTCGTCAGCAGTGGAGGGCGTCCGCCAGCTCCTCCAGGGAGCGCACGTTCAGGTCCGCCTCCGGGTCCTTCTCCGGGCCGCCGTGCGTGCCGAACTCCGTGGGGCGGTGGACGTAGGCCGTGCGCAGGCCGCGGGCGCGGGCCGCCGCCAGGTCGTCGACGTGGGCCGCCACCATCAGCACCCGCTCCGGCGTCGCCCCGAGCAGGCGGACGGCGCCGTCGTAGGCCTCGGGATCGGGCTTGTAGTGGCCGAACAGCTCCGCCGAGAGCACCGCGTCCCATGGCAGGCCGCCGTGCTTGGCCATGTCGACCAGCAGCGCGACGTTGCCGTTGGACAGGCTCGCGATCACGTGGCGGGCCTTGAGCCGCGTGAGGCCGGCGACCGAGTCGGGCCACGGGTCGAGCCGGTGCCAGGCGAGCACCAGCTCGTGGCGGGTGGCCTCGTCGGCGTCGCCCGCCCCGAAGCCGGGCAGCAGCTCGTCGAGGGACGCGCGGTGGAGCGCGTCGAGGCCGGTCCAGCCGATCTCACCGCGGCGTACCCGCTCCATCGACGGCAGGTAGGCGCCGCGCCAGGCGTCGGCCAGTGCGGGAGCGTCCACCGCGGGGCCCAGCAGGCGGGCCGCCTCGGCCGCGACGCCGGAGCGCCAGTCGACCACGGTGCCGAAGACGTCGAACACGAGCGCGCGGACCTCGATCACGCCGGTGAACATAGCTGTAGGCGGGCACCCCGAGGGGCACCCGCCTACAGCCGGAGCTACTTCGCGACCGGGTAGCGCTTCTCCAGCAGGCTCTTGCAGAACTCGCCGTTGGTCTCGATCCCGACGCGCTGCAACCGGGCCCGTCGCAGGTGCAGGGGCACCTGGCCGGGGGTGATCCGGTTGCCCTCGGCGTCGATCAGCAGCGGCGCGCTGT
>Ga0209933_1000399_pt1 | contig 84581 bp, 81 predicted proteins | sample ThiBiot_300_biof_FD_183944 | JGI IMG/M metagenome (GOLD analysis project Ga0209933, IMG submission 183944) | Wastewater bioreactor microbial communities from Cape Town, South Africa - Thiocy_cont_300_biof (SPAdes) | ecosystem: Engineered > Bioremediation > Thiocyanate > Unclassified | place... | reverse complement strand
TCTGGTAACCCAAACGATTCAGGAAACTCGTACAATTTCTAACAATTTGATGCCCAGTGTGTTGAGTGATTTTGGGATTATACCTGCCATTAAAATGTTAGCCGAGCAGGACCGAAGTGAAACAATTGACGTTACATTTAAGACAAATCTGACGACAGACATGCCTCGCCTGGATAAGAACGTTGAGATCATGCTGTATCGGGTTACGCAGGAGGCTGTTAGTAATGCCGTACGCCATGGCAAACCATCTCACGTGCATATCGAACTAAAGGACCGTGGAAACTCTTTACAGTTAGTAGTGAGTGACGATGGAAAAGGATTTGATGTGCCTTCTGTGAACCAGCCGAATGGGTTGATGAAACCTATACAGGAGGGTGAACAATTGCGGATGCCGAAATCCCGCCCGCCATCGCAGGGGCTGCATAACATACTGGAACGTACGAAACTCGTCAACGGTAAACTAAAAATAAATTCAACGCCCGGAAAAGGCACTAAATTACAGATTAGCATTCCCTACCAAACGCATTTTGCTCAACATGACACCTACTAAATTAATGCTGGTGGACGATCATTCAATCGTTCGTGATGGTATCCGACTTTTGTTAGAACAAGCCGAAGGGTTAGACATCATCGATGAAGCTAACGATGGTGAAGAAACGCTCGATAAGCTTAAAGCCAACCAGCAGACCCCAGAAAAATTACCCGACCTGATTTTGATGGATATTTCGTTGCCGGGTATGTCGGGTATTCAAACGGCACAGGTTATCAGTCGGTTATATAAAAATGTGCGGGTGCTGATGCTGTCCATGCATAATAACGAAGACTATATTTTGCGGTCGGTAGAAGCAGGCGCATATGGGTATATTCTGAAAGATTCCTCATCCGACGAAATGATCAAGGCGATCCGTACCATTGCCAGTGGAGAAAAATACTACAGTTCGCCGGTCGCTTCCATTATTCTGAGTGGCTATATGCAGCAACTCAAAAAAGGTAGTAAACAGAATCGGGCCGAACGTCAGTCGAAGCTTTCAAACAAAGAAAAAGAAATTCTACAGTTTCTGGTGGCCGGTATGAGCAGCCGAGAAATTGCTGAAAAACTGCAACTTAGCGTTCGGACAGTCGATAACCACCGCGCAAATATGATGCGTCGATTGCAGGTTCGGAATGCAGCAGAACTGGTCCGAATGGCGGTTGAAGATAAACTGATCTAAATTTATTAACGCTGTCATTGCGAACTCATAGCTTATTTTTTAGGTTTGCCCATCAAAACCGGCTCACTGCCGGTTTTAGATTCAATAACTACTATATTAATTAGATAGAATTTATCAACTAAAACCACCCTTTATTATGTCACTGCGTTTAGGCGATATTGCTCCCGACTTTGAGGCTGATACAACCCAGGGCCACATTCACTTTCATGAATGGCTGGGTAATTCCTGGGGTATGCTGTTTTCGCACCCGGCTGATTTTACTCCGGTTTGTACTACTGAGCTGGGCAGAACCGCATTGCTGAAAGACGAATTTGGTAAGCGTAATGTAAAGGTGATCGCTGTGTCGGTCGACGACCTGGAGTCACATAACCGTTGGACGCCTGATATCAAAGATGTGACGGGTTCGGAAGTGAACTTTCCGATCATTGCCGATCCCGATCGGAACGTAGCAACACTCTACGACATGATCCATCCTAACGCCAGCGAAAAAGCAACGGTACGTTCGGTATTTGTCATTGGACCCGACAAAAAAATCAAGCTAACGTTGACCTATCCAGCATCGACAGGGCGGAATTTCAATGAGCTTCTACGGGTAATTGATTCGCTTCAACTGACTGCCGACTATCAGGTGGCTACACCTGCCGACTGGAAAAATGGTGAAGACGTAATCGTAACCCCAGCCGTATCTAATGATCAACTGGAGGCTAAATTCCCGAAAGGTGTCACGTTTGTGAAGCCCTATCTGCGGACTACGCCACAGCCGAATGTGTAAGCGGACCATTCGAACACTTTATTAACCTTATGTCAAAACGGTCGGTTGCTGATTTGTAAAGAATCAAACAATTGAAACGTTATGGCTAAGAACAAGAATGACAATCCTGAGCACACGGAAGGCCCTGTAGCAACGGCCATTGAGGAACAAACCGCCAAGCTGCCTTCTGATATTTTTTTATGGGCCTCGCTGGGTTCGATGGCCGTATCCCTGGCTTTACAGGCAACGGGTGAGCGCCATAAGAGTTTATTTGTAGGCCAATGGGCAGCACCCTTTTTGTTGCTGGGCCTATACAATAAGTTAGTAAAACTGGAAGGGCACGACTGAGTTGCTTCTACCAATTAGTGCCTAAAAGCTCGTTGCTCCTGCATCGAGCTTTTTTGTATATGATAGGTTCGGAAAGAAAGCTGTATTTTCGGTGTTGAAAGAGTCAGTTTGATTTGAATGAGAGTTCGTGTTCTATATAAGTTGATTTCAAAACGCTACGGGTTTTGGATCATAGCCTTTTTTATCCTGTTGGTAGGTATCTGGGTTGTTCGTACAAGGCGGCCCGACGAAATGAACTGGCGATTTGTACAGTCGTTTGGGATTCGATTACCCATGCGCTATACCATTCATGGCATTGATGTGTCAAGGCATAATGATCGGATCAACTGGGCGAATGTACAGAAGATGGAAGCGGAAGGGATTCGTATTCAGTTCGTTTTTATCAAAGCGACGGAAGGGGCTACCTTGTCTGATAAGCATTTTAGCAAAAACTGGCGGGAAGCTAAAAAGATTGCGTTGCACCGGGGAGCCTATCATTTCTACCACCCAACCCGTGATCCGATAAAGCAGGCTACTAATTTTATTCGTCACGTCGAACTTCAATCAGGTGATTTTGCGCCGGTTGTCGATTTCGAAGTGGTTAATGGCCAAACGGATGAAACGATCGTGAATGGGCTAAGAACGTGGCTGGAAACTGTTGAAGAGCATTACCAGATTCGACCGATTATTTATACCAACGGTAATTTGTATCGGCGGTATATTAAAGGCAATCTGGATGATTATCCGCTCTGGATAGCCGACTATTCAACTAAACATCTGCGGAGTTATGATGCCGATAAGCTGTACTTCTGGCAGCACAACCAGAACGGATGGGTAAAGGGCATTCGGGGACAGGTCGACTTCAATGTATTTGTTATGGATGAAGACCGTATGCAGGAAATCTGTTTATGATGATAAGGCAACGCTCCGTAAAGGTGTTAGGATTGCCATATTTCCCAGGCTTTCTCGGCTTGTAGCTCCAGCATCCGCAATCCATTATGAACAGCAGCACCCTGTTCAAGGCCACGTTTCATAAACAGGGTTTCGGCCGGATTATACACCAGATCATACAGCAAATGCTTGTTAGTTAATAAGTGATAGGGCAGAGCTGGTGCCTGATCTATTTTAGGATATGTTCCGATTGGCGATCCGTTGATTAGCAGATGGTAGTCCGGTAAAAATGCTTCGACTTCGTCGTACGTTAACTGGTCGCTGGTTTTGGTGCGCGACACAAATTTGTAGGGAATACCTAGGTCGCTTAAGGCAACAGTGACCGCTTTGGAAGCGCCCCCCGTACCCAGTACCAAAGCATTCAGATTGATAGCCGTGCGTCCAAGTGATGTGAGCCAATTGGTCAAAGATTGGCGAAAACCGTAGTAATCCGAATTGTAACCTATTTTTGAGCCGTCAGCTTCCAGTTTAATGACATTGACCGCACCGATCTTTTCAGCAGAGGTATCCAGACGATTCAGGTAAGGTAAGACCGCCTGTTTATGGGGAATCGTTACGTTGAGACCTCGCAGGTTGGGTAAGGTAAGCAATTCAGGTAAAGCCGTTATATCGGGCAGTTCGAACAAGTCGTACTGACTGTTTTCGATACCTTCCCGACGGAATTTTTCTGAAAAATAGCGTTGCGAAAATGAGTGGGTGAGCGGGAAGCCAATAAGCCCGTAACGGTTCATAGTGCTGTATTAATAAAGATTCTGTGGATTTGCTGGCTTTGTCAGTGAGACAGAATCCCGCCAATCCACAGAATCAGAGCGAAAGCAATACATTACGCCCGCGATACGCGTTTTTTGAAAAACTCGATTATAATGGGCAAAATGGATAAGCCGACAATACCAAATACAACTAGTTCAAAGTTTTTCTGAACAATGGGGAAGTTGCCGAAAAAGTAGCCCAACAACGAAATACTCGTTACCCACAAAATTGCTCCTGCGATACAGAACCGGATGTAGGTGCTGTAATTCATGCTACCGGCGCCAGCTACGAAGGGAGCAATAGTTCGAACGATGGGAATAAAGCGGGCTATAATTACGGTGCGTCCGCCGTACTTTTCGTAGAATTTTTCGGTTTCGGCAATGTATTCACGCTTGAAGAATAAAATCCGTTCCCTCGATTTAATCTGACCACCCAGGAATTTTCCTACAAAATAGTTGACGTTATCACCGAGTAATGCCGCTCCGATGAGTAAAGGGATAATAACCCAAACGCTCAATTCGTTGGTAGGCCGTGCAGCTAGTGCACCAGCCGCAAACAGCAGCGAATCACCGGGTAACAACGGCATGACAATCAGACCGGTTTCCGTAAAAACAATCAGAAATAATATGGCATACAACAGAACACCATATTGGTTGGCCCACAGATCAAGGTAGCGATCCAGGTGAAGCAGAAAATCCAGTAAGGATTTGATTATTTCCATAGGACAGGAGTTATAAATGAGGAACGAAGACTGGGCTGTCGGGGCGATGAGAATGACCAGACTTGGTAGGCTAACGCACCTTTACCGCCGGACAGATTCTTTCTATTCGCTCTTAACTCTTCAATTCTTGGTTAAAAAATGCATAAACGTATCGCCACGAAGTCCTAACCGAATGGTTTCGAGAGGAATTACTTCATGGGGGGCAATATTACCCAGATTGACATTAGCCCCAAGTAATTTGACAAACCAAACCTGCTGTTCTTTCTGGGGCGCTTCCCACAAAATACTTTCAAAAGGAATTTGCGTAAGGATTTCTTCAACAAGGCCCTGGCGAACTTCGCCACTGGATCGGAATAAACCGACTGTACCTCCTTCACGTGCCTCACCGATTACTTTCCAGGCTCCTGCCTGTAACTCAGCTTTCATCAACTGAATCCATTTGTAAGGAGGTATGATCTTCGCTTCATCCTTAGAACCTACTTCAGACAGTACAGTAACCTGAGTAGCCAGCTGACGAATGTACTCACATTTTTCGTCCTGGGTCATTTCGATGGAGCCATCAGATACCTCAGCGTATTGCATACCGTACTGATCAAGAAGTTTACGGTATTCGTCGAATTGATTTCGGATAACAAAGGCTTCAAACAAGGTACCCCCAAAATAGACGGGTATATTGGCTTCCTTGTAGATACTTAACTTCTCTTTCAGGTTGGGTGTGACAAACGATGTTGCCCAACCTAATTTCACAATATCAGCGTAACCAGCAGAGGTTGACAAAAAATCCTCTACTTCTCGCAGGCTCAGCCCCTTATCCATGACCATAGTCAACCCGCTTTGACGAGGCTTAGTGGTACGTTCAGGGATTTGCGTAAGCGTATAATTCATAAAGGGTAATCGAGTAGGCGAAATGAAAATCGCCCAAAAGTAGTATAAGTCTTGGAAACCTCCCAAGAAAGTCCATAAATAATCGCACCAAAGGGCTATATAGCTTAGTTAAGTGCTATTTTTGCCGGATATGGACAATTTATCAAATTCTCGAATCGATTTCCTGCGCTCTCAAATTGGTCGTCCGATGGGTGGTGGCCTGTCTACTTTTGGTAAATGGTTAAACGGAACGTTACGGGAAGTAGCTTATGGACGTCTGGTAGCTGATTTCGAGATTCGGGACGATATGACCAATCCTGCTAATGTATTGCATGGGGGAGTTGCATCAGCGATACTGGACGATTTGATCGGTGTGATGGTATATGCTCTTGGGCGTGACTATGCCTATACCTCTGTCAATCTGGCTGTCGATTTTCTGCATGCAGCCAGGCTGGGAGACCTGGTTACCGTAACCGTTGAACTCATTCGGGCTGGGAAAAATATTATTCACGCTGAAGGGCGTATAGTGGCGACCGATGGAAAAATTATTGCCAAATGCGCTACCAATCTGATCCAGACTTCGGTAAAACTACCTTATTAACCGATATGGATCAGATATTCTATGCTAGTTTTAGCAGCTTTAGGGCTCTCCTACTATAGCCAGCCTGTTATATTAATTGTTATACTACGTCATTGCTTAGTAACAGACCGTATATCTGTTACCGCTAATAGGCAAATAAGATTTAGCTTTTTGGTAAATATAAAAATACTAATAGATATGCGTTTATTTTGGGAGAAAATGGAGAATAAATAAGACAAATAAAGGAAAATTTGGTTTCTATCGGCAGGAAAGAAGTATTTGTTTTATAATCACTCGTTTATTGCTATTATTGGCCGCCAATAAAAAAGGAAAAGATTTAAACACAATTGGGGCTATTTAGTAGTATTATAAGTCTGAACTTTATTCAAGTTTAGTTGCATAAACGATAACAACACGCCTGTTGAAAAATTAGATTGACAGACCTTATTAATTGAAAAAATATCTAAAGGATGAATTGACTTTTGCAATTCAGCCTTAACATTGCAGAAAAAATAGGGGTGAAGCCGTTTTAGGACTACATCTATGAATGGCTTACATGGCTAATTAAAGCGTTCGAAATGGTTCAAAGCCAGAATATGGCTCAATTGCAACAAAAAATTATATATTATTTGAAGCATTGAGAAACATTTCGTCAAAAAATTAGTCATATGGTGGTACGGTGGGGCTATAGACGTTAACTCTCTTGTGGAAATGGTAAAAAAGCAGTGAAATTCATAAGCTAGCAGCTGTTACCGTTCCCTAAATTTCTATAGTCGTATTTGGAAGATTTAAAGTTTAATAAGAAACATTGCGTCAAATTAACTCAATAAATATGCGAACATTTATCCAACAACACCCTCTGCGGATGCTGGCTGGACTCGTGTTGCTAAGTTTTGCAATACCAACTGTTAGCCTTGCTCAACAGGCTACAACAAGTCCATCATCGACTACTTCCAGTGGAAGTTATGTGCGTGAGAATATCTATCGGTTAGGAAAAGGTATTTATACTGACACCTTACGTAGAAATGACTTCAAGGCACAGGCCAGTGATGTGGCTGAGCTGGATGACTGTGATACTACATTTCAAACGTTCATCTTAGTTAGGCGGTTATCTCCCTGGCGTGTAGGCTTATATGCTGGCCCTAACTTTGCGTATTGCGGTACATGGGAAAATACGTTTGGTCCTACTAAACGTGACAATACGCTTTATAATGGAGCCGGTTTTAACATTACAGCGAATGCTGATTATTTCCTGACTCCTGCTACTCGACGTCTTCGCTTCGCAGTGGGGGCCGCTTTTGGGTATCAGAACTATATCACGCGTAGTATTTACCGAGATTACCTGTATAGTCTGGCCGCAAGTCGTGGTTTTACCAACAATCAGGTAACCATTAATCAGCGTGCTTCTGAAGATATGTTCCTAACGGTAGGGCCTGTTCTTACATTTACACTGGGACGGAGCCGTAAAAACCCGGATGCAACCTCCTTCATTGAGTTGGCTGCTCGTGGTGGTCTTTTCCGTACTGAGGCAGCTACTATTGCTGCTTATACACCATCAACCCTGACGTTGCCAGCGGTTCCCTCTTTTGTAGATGGTGGTGGATTGATTCGGTCTGTAAACCCTAGTTCGCACTTGTATCACTTAGGTGCTCTTGGTTCTGCGGCCGTTTTCTTCCCAATCGGGCGTAACAACTGGAACATTGGTGTTCAGGGGCAAGGGTTCATTACTCAGTTAAACTACCTGATCATCAATGGTATCGACGATCAGTTGTATGAGTTTAAGCGGAAGCATGGTGGATTTAGTGTTGGCCTGGCCGTTCGGAAAGGATTCGTGCAGAAGAAGCTTATTCCTAAAGCTCCTGTATCCTGCCCAACCTGCGAACAGGTGCCTGAGCTGAATGTACGGTTCAATGGTGCTTCTCTCAAAGGGGCGTCTCTTGCTTATGTTGATAACAGCAACGCAGCTCAGTCTGCTCCCGTCAACACAGCCGCTACGGCTCCAGTTATTAGTTGGCGTAGCACCACTCCGAATCCGAAAAACGAAACCTTTACAGCCCGTCTGTACTACCGTCCTGATTCGGTCGTAGCCGGTAACACGGATCAGGTAATTGCTCAGTTGGAAAATACAACCGATACCACGCTGGCCTTCCCATCGGCTTATTTCTCAGGTGGTCAACTGACTCCAGGTTTCTACTACGTAACGGTTCACAACAAGCAGACAGCTAAGTGTGGTACGTGTATGAGTGAAGTAGCGACAACCAGTTTTGCCAGTATCAAGCCTGTTGTTGTGACACCAGAGTGTGAATACAACCATCGCCTGGAGCGTCTGGAAGTGTTCTACCGGACTCCTTACACTCGCGAAGTGGCTAACGTCTGTTACTGTAACGGTACAGTTACCTCAGTTGGTGATACGGTTACCCGCCTGCGCTACCGTGGCCTAAACCGTTTGTTAGCAACCGGAGCTGTTGATTTCGATACGAACACGGTTATCCTGAACCTGAACGAGCTGCCAGGTGGTCTGGCCCAGCAACTGCAAGCTGAAAAAGCGAAAATTGAAAGCGGTAACGCGATTCGTTTCAAAGGCCGTCGGGTACGCCCACAAGTTCAGTACTTCCGTGCAGTGTTCACGGTTACCAAGAAGCCTTGCAATGGCCAGCCTGAACAAACAGTGGGTAGCTTCAGCACCACGATTAGCGATAACAGCTACACAATCACTGATCTGAAGCCGCTGACTAACGAACAGAAAACAAAATTACTGGCTCCTCCAGCACCGAAAAAGCAGGTGCGTCGCCGGGGCGGTAACAGTGGTCGCCGGGCAGATGTAATGTTTGGAGTTGAATAATTCATAAATACAATTGCAAAAACCGGGGGCCAACGCCCCCGGTTTTTTTGTTGAATAGAATTCAAAATCATAATGCGTTATCTCTTCGCCATTTACCTTATCTATTGCGTAACTATGCTACATGCACAACCTGCTCACACGGATGCTGTCGCATCGGCCACTATGCAGACGTATTCATTCAGATTAAGACCGGGTCAGGATCTAAAAAAGGAACTGGATGCTGTTGTTCAACAACAACGGATCGAAGCTGGCGCCATAATCACCTGTGTTGGCAGCCTTACTCAGGTGGCTTTGCGGTTAGCTAATCAGACTGAACCCACGATCTGGCAGGGGCATTTTGAAATTGTCTCGTTGGTGGGTACGTTGTCTACAGGGGGCAGCCATCTACATCTGTCTGTATCGGATTCGATAGGTCGTACTATCGGAGGCCATCTGGTAGATGGTTGTACTATCTACACAACTGCCGAAATTGTTATAGGCGTAATGACAGATTTGACGTACGGCCGAGAAATCGATCCAACATTCGGCTATCGCGAATTAGTCGTCCGAAAGAAGCGAAGAAAATAATAATAGGGATAACACATCACTCTAACTCATCAGTTGTGCATAACCCATACACAATTTTAAATTGGATTTGCCCATGTCCAAATGTCCGTATCCAACTATTCTGTAAGTGGAGTAGTAAGGTCAATACCGGGTGATCTGTAAAGTGAGACGGGCACCTCCATTCGACAATTATCCCGTTTTTCGGGTAGGGCTTTCTAATAACTTTTTTGGTTAGCTTTACATATTGGCACTTATACAACTTTTGTGAGAGTTAATTTTTCATCTTAAAATTTAGCCTCCTGTTTATGAAATGGAGTCAACTGGAGCGCTGGTATAAAAACGCATGGTTTCAAATAGGTCAGCTTTTCTGGTATCAGATCGAAAAAAAGCGAATGAAACGCAAAGCCAAGAAAGAAGGTGAAACTAAGCTAGGATGGCACACCGAAATAGGAGGAAAAAAACAAGGCTGAAGAAATGCGGTATTCACTGAGAATGGCAGGTTCTATCTTTTGTCCCTTTACATAAAGTGAGTTATAAAACTCGTCGGTAAATTAGACAAAATGCAAACGGTGGCTCATTTGGCCGCCATTTGCATTTAAAGAATAGTATTGATTTATCACTTTCAGACTAATCGGTTGGCCTGTGGGTCGATGATTTGCTGGGCAACTCTGGGCGGAAATAGCTGGTAGCTTCTCAAATTCCAGCTATTTCTACTTATATCTCCTCAATCAACGATCTTGATCGGAACTCCGTTGTACATCATCGAAATGCCCTGTTTGCAGCATTCGGCTTGTGTCGAAACTACGCGCGTTCAACACAGTAAGGTTAGTATGGAAGGAATTGGCATTTTCTAACTATCCTCTACAAAAGTATATGGCCGATTTGTTTTCTAAATCGGTGTTGGGATCAGCGTATGACGGAGAAAGAATTTGGAAATTTCTATCTTTACGGTATGCATGAACGGTTCAGGTATTGGCTTAAGCGTGTAGGCTGGCTGGGTTTTCTCTTCTTTCTGATCAAGGGCCTTTTGTGGCTTATCATCCCTTACCTTATCGCAAAGGGTATTCTTTCCAAATAGGAATCGAAACGTTTTTATTGATTCAGCTTTCCTGTCTTCAGAAGTTACGCAAACAGTAGAAGCATTATTGTAAATAATGCTTTCTATTGTGATGGCTTAGGTTACAATTGAGTGTTGGTATTGTGCCATACGATAACAGAATTAGCGGTTCTGATGTGCTATTTTGTTAGTATGCGTACATTCAGTATTCATTGAAACCGGAACGGGTATCGGGTAATCTGCTACAGAAGCCATGTGTAATGGAAGAAGAAAGGGTGACTGGCGTCTAGTCCTTTGGTTAGGATTGATGGTAATAGGTCCTGTACCCGTATCGGTGTTGGCATCCCATATTATTGGAGGGGATGTTAGTATGCAGGCTGTAAGGGGAACACCTGGTTTATTTCGCCTGCAATTGACTCAGTATTGGGATGCCACGCAATCGGTTCCCGGTAATCAGGATGCATCGGTTACCTTACGGATTTACCGGAAACAAAATCCCGTTTTAGTTCAGAAAGTATTATTATCCTTACAGGAAACTCTTCCGCTTACGTTCGATAATGTGGCTTGTGCTAGTTTGCGGCAACTTAGTTTTACGCAGGCGCGCTATTACACCACCTATCAGTTTACAACCGATATATACAATGATCCCGGCGGTTACTATATAGTTTGGGAACGTTGCTGTCGCAATGATGCACTGACCAACGTGAATACCTCTCTACAGACTGGGGTAGCTATGGCTTTTTACCTGGAGTTCCCACCCATGACACGAGCAGGGAAAGCGTTTACTAATTCGTCGCCAGCGTTTAAATTCCCCAATGGCGATTATATCTGCATCAATAATCCGTTTACGTTTGAGGCAGGAGCTACAGATGCTGATGGGGACCAGCTCCGGTATTCGCTCGTTACACCCCTAAACGGATATACAACGAGTACAGCCCCCACAGATTTCGATGATTCGCCCAAGCTCAGTTACCCGACGATAGCGTGGGCACCTGGCTATAATCTGTCGACTATCATACCCGGTAATCCTCCGTTGACCATCAACCCATCGACGGGCCAATTGAGTGTCCGTGCCTCAAAAGAAGGTCTTTTTTTATTTACGGTGCAATGCGAAGAATTTCGGAATGGAGAACGGATTGGAGTCGTACGTCGGGATTTTCAACTGCCTGTAGTTGACTGCTCAAAAAATACACCCCCACCAGGCGTAGTAATGGCTAATGGAAAAGTGGCATCCGACTTGGTCTGGTGCGGAAGTCAGCCGCTGGTATTGTCTGTTGAGCCAAATTCCGATTGGGCGTATCAATGGCAAAAGGACGGTGAAAATATACGGGGAGCTACGTCGGATACAATACAGGTACGGGTGCCAGGTGTGTATACGGTTGTAAAAAGCCTGGCCAAGTCCTGCGCTAATGATACTATGTCGCAGGCGGTAAAGGTAACGTATGTAACAGCGCCAGCCGTGAAAATCGGAACAACCTCCCCGGAGCCCTATTGTACAGGGGACACGATTAGGCTGGAAGCTACTGGGCAATTGAATTATCAGTATCGATGGCAACAGGATGGTAAAGATATCAATGGGGCCACGCAAGCTGTATTACGTGTTTATCAGTCAGGCGTTTATACGGTGCTGGCAAAACCAGCCAATGCAGTTTGCGATGGAACGGATACGGCCCGTATTTCGATTCATCCCAAGCCTGATGCAATTATCAAAGCACCCAGACTATCGTTTTGTGCCGATGAAGCAACTTCACTAACCGTCAGCAGTCAGACCGGATACCGCTATAGATGGCAGCGAAACGGTGCAACGATTTCGGATACGACCGCCTTGTTAACTGTTCGACAACCAGGGACTTATCAGGTTACTGTCAGGGCTCCAACTGGCTGTGCTGCGCTTTCGGCTCCGGTTAATGTGACCCGCTATGAGCGCCCGATTGTATTATTTGATTCAATTCCGCCGATTTGTGCTAATAACAGTAACGGGGTTACTCTACGGGGGCAACCTGCGGGAGGTACCTTCGATGGGCCCGGCGTGTCGGGGAATCGGTTCGACCCGAAAACGGTTGGTGCCGGTACGTATCAGCTTACGTATACTGTCGTTTCAGATACAGTTTGCCAAACGCAGACGAGCCAACGAGTAGAGGTCATTGCCAGTCCGAACATAGCAGGACAGGCACGCTATAGCTTAACTCGCGGAAGCAGTGTGCAGTTGGTAACTCAGGCTGATCAGCCAATCGTAACTTACCAATGGGAACCCCCCACTTCGCTTGATCAGCCAACTATTGCCAGCCCAACAGCTAGTCCTACTGAGACAATCATTTATCAGGTCACGGCAACCAATGCAGAAGAGTGTGCAACCACCTTCTCGGTGCAGGTCGATGTGTCGACCCCGCTCTACATACCAACCGCCTTTTCTCCCAACGCCGACGGGAATAACGACGTGTGGCTGCTTTCCAATATCAGCTCGTTTCCTCTGTGTGAAGTGTCTATTTTTAATCGATGGGGAGAGCTGATTTTCTACTCGAAAGGATATGAACAGCCCTGGGATGGTACCTACAAACAGCAATTGGTACAAACAGGGATCTATACCTATCAGATCAAAACGGGTAATGATCCGCTTGCTCATACATACCGAGGGCAACTGACCGTACTCCATTGAGCCGATTCGGCAGTACTTAACTAGTTGGCCAGCGTGATGGCTAAACTTTGTAAATCCTGATTGATAGATCGTATGGACGATTGTAGCTGATTGAGCATATTGGCCCGGTTGTGTAAGTCATCGGCCTGATAGTCACCGCCCTCACCAAAGTAGAGCTGCTCCTGGTCTGACGAGAGCGGGCTGAGGACATAGTTTTTCCAGCGTTCGCGAATGGTGTAATGGATCGAAACCTGATGGGTATTGCTAAACGATTTTTCATTCAGTATATACCAGATCATGGGAGGATACACGGAAGACGTATCAGATTGCTGCCAGATGTCGGTCAGCAGGTTACGTTGGTGGCGGAATGTGACGGTTCGATTAGACGAAAACGCAGCCAGACCGCCAAAGCCAGCTCCAACAATACCGCCACTAATACCAATTACTTTGCTAGTATTGTCGGAGGTAAGTAGGGTAGTTGCGACAGTAGTAGCAGCTCCTATTACGATAGAAAGAATGGTTAATCGACGGATACGCCGGGTATCTCGCTGGTCGAGGTAGGTTGCGATCTGGTCGGCGCGTTCGCCTTCGCAATCCAGTTCAGCCGCCAGACTGGCAATCTGGGTTGAGGCTAACAGAAACCGATTAAGGATTTTTTGCCGTATGCTGAGCACTGTTAGCTGATTGTCTGATACCGGGTGTTTCTCCAGTAAAACCAATTGTTGCAGAAGTGGTAAAACGCCGATGGCATTAGCTAACAGCAAATCGTGTTGTGAGTACCGTTTCACCAGCAGCGTATCCGTTTGCAAAATGTCCTGGATAGTTGGCTTAGGCAGATAGGTTGTATCATAAGCATACTGTACCGATGGCACACAATAACTGTTCGTTAGTGCTGGTATGCCTCGGGGTCGGAACGAGCTACAGGAAGCCAGTGTGAATATACTGCATAAGGCAAATACCCATCTACACATGCGAAAAACCATCAGAATGCTATAAAATGTATAACCATAAACTCCGCACTAAATTAGCGAAGGTAGGTATCTAGCCAGCTAAAAATAGCCTGACGGTTATAATCACTATCGAACATAATACCGTAATGAGGAGCACCGGGCACAACGATAAGTTGGTTTTTTACGTTGGCGAGGGTCAGCCAGGAACTCAATAGTACCGATTGGGCTGCTGGTACCGACTCGTCTTTCTCTCCCTGAATGATTAGAAAAGGCGGATCATTTTTGTCAATATAAGTGATGGGGCTGGCCCGCTTAGCCAGGTCAGGACGAAGAAGAGGAGAAGCGCCTAATAAACGGCTTTCTGGTGTCGCAATGGCGGTATCCGACAGAGGAACGTCCCGGCGAGTCATAGCCAGTAAATCGGCAGGACCGTAAAAATCAATAACTGTTTTGATGCGAAACGACGGCTTTTTCCGATTAGGGTAAAAGTCGGCAATAGAGTTGTTAGTCGATAAGGCTAATAAAGAAGCCAGATGACCACCTGCCGAAAAGCCCATCAGGGCAATACGGTTGCGGTCGTAACCGTATTGGGCCGCGTTTTGATACAAAAACTCCATTGCCTGATTGCAGTCCTGAATCTGAGCCGGAAACGGTGCTGCAGTGCTATGTCGGTAGTCGATGGAGGCAAACGCATAACCTTTTTCAAGAATAGACCGAACCGTATTTTTCATGTAACTCATGTCGGCATACTTATCGTTGACCATCCAGCCTCCCCCATGTACCCACACGACCAATGGGGCATTGGCGGCCATCTTCGCGGGTAGATAGATATCCAGCAGGTGCTTTTTCAGGGTATCGCCTGCATAAGCTACGTTCGGAATAAACCGGGTATCTGCCGGAAAAATCGCTTTAACAGGGTTCGTCGGTTGGGCTTGGCTGATTGAAGAAGCCAGCAGATACAAGCTCAAGTGGCTGTATAGGATGTGACGGAGAAGTTTGTAAGCCATATACGGGGAGAAGGATACGCAAAATAAAGTCGCAAGATATGGATACAAACCATTGATCAGATTAGTCGTTAGTTAACCTGACCGATATTCCTTTTCGGAGGGTGTTGTGTACTTCTGCGATTTGATCAGTATGGCTTATCAACGCGTCGATTTCGGCAGCAGGCGCATCGGATGTGACATGGGCTTTATAGGTGAAGTTGAAGCCGGGTTCACCATCGGCGCCAAATTCTCCCGAAACGGTAACGTCAACACGCGAAACGGCTATGTTTCGCTTACTGGCTTCCCGGTAAATGTCATTACAGAAGCAGGTAGCCAGCGAAAGCAGGAGCAGTTCACCCCCATTGATGGCTGAGCCAAACCCAGACGGTTTGGTAGCAATGGATAATGTCTTTGAAGCACCATTGGTTTGCACGACGATATCATGCTGGTTGAAGGCGCTCTTGATACTGGCTGACATTTGCATGGTTCAGGAGGTTTTCAAAAGAGGTTGAAGGGAATTTTGCTATCGTTTTGTGGCGGCTATTCCCGCAAAAGAATGCCATCATGAACCTGAAACTACAAACAATTTCCGTTTATTTTCAAGAGATTTTGAGCGATCAGATGCTTGTCGGCCTGTGTTTTAGCCAATGGTAGCGCCTGCTCAAAATTTGCTCTGGCCTTTTCGGGGTCGATGCCTTTATATAGCTCACCGAGTAGCGTAAAGTAATATGGGCTGTTTGTCAGTTGAAGTTTTTCGGCTTCGCGGATAGCCTCCTCGTTGCTGTTGGCTTTTGATAGCGCATAGGTACGGTTGAGGGCTGCAATCGGCGAATACGAAATCTGCAACAGCTTGTTATAAAGCTGTAGAATCGCTTCCCATTTTTCGGTCGTATCGGCTTTGATGGTATGCCAGTACGCAATACTGGCTTCCAGATGGTATTTGGAGAGCGTATGACCCTGCGCAGCCTGTTGCAGATAATAAGCGCCTTTCGAAATTAAGGTATAATCCCATTGGGTTTCATCCTGGTCCTGATACAGAATAAGTTCGCCCTGTGCATTCTTTCGGGCTGGGAACCGTGACGAATGAAAACACATCAACGCAAGCAACGCGTTGACAGCAGGAAGATTGGTTCGCTTGTTTTCTGTCAGTAGCTGAGTTAGGCGCATCGCTTCGTCGCATAGGTCTTCGCGAAGTACAGCATCCTTACTTTCGGAATAATAACCTTCGTTGAAAAGGAGGTATAGGGTTGTCAGGACGGTTTCCAGTCGCTCGCCAATCGCCGGTTCGGATGGAAGTTCGATGCGTACCTGTTCGAGTCGTAATTTTTCTTTCGCTCTAAACAGCCGTTTGTTGATGGTTTCTTTATTGGATAGGAACGCATTGGCAATTTCGTCAATCCCGAAACCGCAAAGGATACGCAGAGCCAGACCGATCTGGGATTCAGCCGGGATAGACGGATGGCAGATGGCGAACAACATTTGTAACTGGCTATCCTGTATGTTGTCGGCCGATAAGTCAATGTCGGGCTGGTAGCTTTGTTCGATATCAACCGAAGGCAGAACCTTATCCTGGAACGATTTGATGCGGGCACGGTAGTTAGTTGCTTTGTGTTTGGCTACCGTATAAAGCCAGGCTGTTGGATTATCGGGTATCCCTTTATAACTCCATACGTCGATGGCTGTCAGGAATGTATCACTGGCAATATCTTCTGCCGTTTCGATGTGATCAATCCCAAAATGCCTGCACAGAACCGTTGCTATTTTTCGGAATTCGGTTCGAAACAGATGGGGTATTATTTCCTGATTCATCGGGTAATGGATTGGGTGACGTTGTCGAAAGAAAGGAGTTTAGAAGGACTTCCGCCACCCAATCTGCCTACCGGGCTTACCGACTGGCCACCCTTCGAACTTCGACACTATTGCCTTCGCCCTGTAAAACGGGGCACCCTTTGGCAAATTCAACGGCTTCATCGACCGATTCGGCTCTGACGGTAATGAACCCGCCAATGGTTTCCTTGATGTCGCCAAAAGGGCCGTTTGTGACGATATTGTTGGGATGTACTACACGAGCATCTTCGAACGGAAGTCCCGTGCCTGATACAAATTTGTTTTGGGCAGCAATACCGCCGATCCAGTCCATAGTTTGTTTCATCCAGATTTGCATCTGTTCGGGTGAAACCAGGTTTTTACCATCTTCATGCCGCATCACTAAAACGTATTCGTCCATTTCTGCTTGTTTTTATCGGTGACTAACTGGATTAAACTACACCTATACGACAGATGAGAACGTAGAAATTGGACAGAATGAAAGAAAAAATTAGCTGAAAGGGAGCAGATCGGGTTCGATGTAGGTACGTTTCGCCAGATCGGAATTGTAAATATCAAGCTGATAATGAGTCGCTAGCAACGCTCTAAAATCGGATTTGAGCCGTGGAAACTGATGAATAAACTTATAAAAGCTGTCGGTGTCGGATCGGTTCATGAAATGGCTGACGGCTCGTATAGCAGCAACGGTCAGCGTCTGGTTGTACTTGTCGCGGGCCCCCAATGCATCTACATAGCGAATCAACTGTCGGCACACGTTCTCAACGGCCTGTTCGGTACCGTATTTTCGGATATGTATCCAGGCTAGCCGGAGGTGCGCTTCGTGACTAAAGAGGGCTGGTGGTAAGGTACAGGCGTCAAATTGCTGTTCAAACGCTTCGTCGCTCAAATCGAAATGAGTTTCCATTCGTAAAGGTATCTAATTGAATAAGGCCCTGTTTACTTTTTCATAATGAGCAGATTCCCTCTTGACTTGTCGCCATAGTTCTCCTTTTGCCCAATTTCCTGAAACCCGTTTCTCTGATAAAAACGGATACCCTTTTCGTTACTGGCCAGCACCTCCAGCCTGATTTCGCTCAGGTTAAGTTGTTTCCGGATCGAATCAATAAAGGCCATACATTGGGTACCTAAGCGTTGGCCAACGACCTTTTGCAAAAAATACATTTTACTCAGAAACAGCGTATCATTATCAACAGTAAACTTAAAATAACCTACTGGCTCATCGGCTACCTGGACAATGTAAAACTGTGTATCCGGGTCCGCTAGCTGATCGGCAATGACGGCTGTAGCAAAGGATTTGTCGATGTAATGGGCAAGCCCTTGCTCGTCAGGCCAGGTATGCGCAAATGCCTGACTATATGTTTCTTTCGCTAAAAAGCTCAGTAACGCTACATCGTTCGGGTTTGCTTTTCGAAATAAATTCATGGTTTAGTAGTGAAAACGGGGCTTGTCTGGTTTTCAGGTGTTTACTGGCGATCCTGGTAGGCAAAATAAAGCCCGTTTGTAAATAAGGCAAAGCGTCCGGGCTAGATTTCGAAAGTGTATTTAGCTCAAAGCGCCCCTACTTTCAGAAACAATACGGTGAGTAGTGGGTTAGAAAGGCAAGACATTGTCCGATACGAAAAAATGAGGTTGTTATGGAAAATCAAGAGAAGGACGACATTATTCGGGCCAAGCAGGCCATTTCGCCAGCAGGCCTGGCCAATCAATCCGTAGAAGGAACCAGTGGACCAGGTAGTGAGATTGATCCCGACGAGCTGGCCCCCGACGAACTGGAAGATGAGTATATGGATGGCGATAAGCCAGCCGCTAATGTACGCATGAAACACCCCAATCGAAATCCCAATCCAAAACCGGATATTGACAAACCGGCATACAGCTAAGACTGAAAAGGGCAATTCGACGAACGAGTTGCCCTTTTCAGTTAACAGCGAACAATGTAAACCATAACCAACAACTCGGTTAGGTCGTTATGTAGTTATAGACCATTCATACCATTACAGCATGGATAAGCAGAAGAAAATTATTGTTGGCATAGCGATAGGGGTGGGCCTGATCATCCTTTTCTTTGTCGGGCGATGGTGGAGTGCCCGGAAGGAGGATCACCAACAGGCGGCCCGTGTTGAACAAAAGCGGAAGCAGGATGAAAAAGTTGTCAGACAGGCGGCCCTGACTCTTCATCAACTGTGCTTATTTGCCGATTCGATTGGGATCGATACCAGTCGATTTGGAACGCCTAAACATCTGGATAAAGCCGAAATTGATGCGAACCTGACGCATGTGCTGATGGAAACCCGGTACGGAAAGAAGCCGTCGCAACTGGCATTCAATGGCTTAAAAGAAGCCGTCGATTCGGCCTGGGCCGAAAAGACGGATGCAGTTCAGGCTGGGCAGGTCAAAGCGTCGTTACTGGCCTTTGAGCCTTATGCAAAGCTGGTGGGGCATTATAACCGATTGCGTAAACAAGCTGGGAAGAATGCTACAAGTTCGGATTCACTGCGATTGATTCGACAAACGCTTAACTTCTATCGGTACGTTAATCGGTTCAATCCCGATCAATTTGTGGTCGTTAATATCCCGGCGGGTGAGCTGAATGTATTTAATCAGTCGGGGAAACGCTTGCTACCCATGCAGGTCATCGCGGGAAAACCCGATCGACGGACTCCCTGCATGACGACCTACATTCAGGATATTATCGCCTATCCGTACTGGAACGTTCCCCAGAATATTGCTCTGGATGAAATTGTTCCCCACGTAAAGCGTGATGTGGCGTACCTGTACAACCAGAATTTTCAGGTCCTGGACGAGCGAAACCGTGAAGTTGACCCGGAAGAGGTTGACTGGGACGGCATTACGGAAACAAATTTTCCTTATCGAATCCGTCAGGCTTCAGGCTGTGAGAACTCGCTTGGGTTACTGAAGTTCGATCTGGCTAATCCGCTTGCAATCTATCTGCACGATACGAATAGCCGCGACTTGTTCAAACTCACCAGCGACCGCTGGCGGAGTCATGGCTGTGTGCGTGTACAGAAACCCGTTGAACTCGCCAATCTGATATTAGGCCAACAAACCTTCGACGAGGATTTTATTAACAAATGCCTGATCGATCAGAAGCCCCGCGTCCTGAAAATCCCAAAACCTTTTCCGGTTTTTATCACCTATAATCTTGCTGATGTAGATGCTACAGGAAAGCTTCGGTTTTATAAAGACGTATATGGCTGGGCTAAGTAAGCCGACTGAGCCAAATAGTCTGAATTGGGCGCGTAAACGAACAGGCATGACCCGCCTTTGACAGCCTGAATAATGCCTTTCGAATCGGCATAGGGAACGGCTGGGCAACCCTGGCTGCGACCTAAACGACCCGTCTTCCGAATAATGTCTTCACAAACATAATCAGCTCCGTGAAGGACAATATTTCGATTGTAGACATTGTCGTTAAAGCCTTTCTCCAGCCCTTTCAGTTGGAGCGACAGACCATGTTTACCCATATAGGTGCTCAGGGTCTGATAAAAGCCGAGGCTCGACTGAAACGAGGACTGCGTATTGGAGAATTGATTGGCCACCAGATCACCTGAGTTTCGTCCATGCGCTACATAGGTGTTGAAAAGCAGCTTTTTGTTGAACAAATCCACCACATACAGTCGTTTACGATTCGAGGGCTGGCTCAGATCAACGATCGTCAGCATAGATTTGGCCGTGTCCATTTTCTGCCAGCCACGGAGAGCGTACTCAAAAACACTGCGCTGCAAACCAGTCTGTGCTAAGTTAAGTTGGTCATAGATAGCAAGATGCCCGGTCGAATTAAGTTTTAATGTCGTTGCCGCCTTAGGCGCTGCGGCTGCCAGAGTCACGTTACGAGTGGATTTGTATCCGGTGATAGCCAAATAAACTATGGCTAAACTTACCAGAAGCAAAAAAACATTCTTCATGCCGATAAATAAGTAATTGTTTATGGGTTTATGAGGATGTACAAACTTACAACAGCCTGACTACAGGTTTAATTCGCTCAAGATATTACTTTTTAGTTAAAAAAAGCAAGTATGACTGCTTACGAACGAGCGGTTCGAAACGAATTGACCCGCTGGCAACAGGCCATGCAGAAGCCACCATCCTCCTTTGGAAAGCTCTCAACGTCGTTGCAACGCCGAATTAATCGTATTATTCCTGATCGGGTCCATGCCATTATTACAGCCACAATCAAGCAGATGACACGGGCGGTTTTATTTGGGGCTGAGTTTTTAAACAAGGCGCCTATTGAAGGGCAGACCCTCACGCAGCGCGATGCGGCTGTAGCTAAACGGATCGATTTCTACCGAAAGACCAGTGCGGCCGAGGGGGGCGTAACCGGGGCAGGTGGGTTTTGGCTCGGTCTGGCCGATTTTCCTATCCTGCTGGCTCTGAAAATGAAAATGCTGTTCGAAATCGCCAGTCTGTATGGATTCTCGGTGAGCGACTACCGCGAACGGGTATTTATTCTATATGTCTTTCAACTGGCCTTTTCGAGTCAGGAGCGCCGGCAGCTGGTATACGAGTATATTGCCAACTGGCCTGAACACAGCCGTCAATTACCAGAAGACATTAATCAGTTCGACTGGCTAACGTTTCAGCAGGAGTATCGCGACTATATCGACCTGGCGAAGATGGCTCAACTGATTCCTGGTATCGGAGCAGCGGTGGGCATTGTTGTCAATTATCGACTGATTAACCAGTTGGGCCGAACCGCCATGAATGCATACCGGATGCGACTCCTGGCGACTGATCATCCTTCATTGTTAACTGAGTAGTCTGGCTAAAAAATAACCAGTTTACGGCTTTTTGGGGATTTGGTAACCCAGGAATCCGGATGTTGCGGGATCATAGCCCATAATCTGTCTCGTAATGTCGCTGATTAGTCGTAAGCCAGTGGTTGAATTGGTAAAATACACAACGGCATCTTTGCGGCTACGATGGCGTTCTCAAAATGCATAAGCTGCATGCATCAACAGGCTGACTTCGAAAGAGTTGTCGTGCGTGCTGGCTCCGCCCAATTGCCCAAAGTTATAACTCCAGACGGGTTGTGCCGATACTGTATACCGATCGGTCAGTTTGTAGCGAGCCCCTGCCCCTAATAACCCCAGAAAAATAGGGCGCGGTTTGTCGAGTAGTCGTAAATACTGGGTCGATTCACCCGTCCGCTTCACAACCACTCGCGAAGTGATAGGGAGATCGACCAGGAAACCCATTGAGAAAAAGGGGGACAATCGTTTTGGCGACGAGTAGTAATTCAGTTGGATTGGGAATCGGACGACTCGTTTGTGAAGCGCAACGGTGCCTTCGCCCGCTGTAGGTTGCCGTTCTTGCCGAATGGTAAGCTGCTGAAACCAGATGCCTGACGAGTACGACCAGCCGGGGGTATAGTCCCGAATGACGGATACCCCAGCCGAAAAGCCGGTTGCCCAGCGGCTGCCGTTCAGGAAAACAGGTTCCACAATCTGCCCATCACTCTCTGGATAGAAATACCGGAATTTATACACCGTATGCGAAAACGTAGGGGAGACCGTTGCCGAAAGGGACAGCTTTTTCTGACCGAAAGCCAGTGCGATTGGAGAAAGGAGTAAGGCAAGCAAAAGACAGAACGTCCTGTTCATACTGAAACCGCTGAGTTCGGATGGGAAAGATACACCGACAACCGATTGGACCCATTAACTTAGCTCCAAAATTACCAATCTTACATTCGCTCATGCTCTTTTTAGCCCTTAGCATCCTGCTTTCGGTGCTGTTGCTGCTGAATTTTCGAATATTCCCCCGCTATCAGGTCGATACCTTTCAGGCCATTGTGTTCAACTACCCGGTCTGCTTTCTGACTGGATTGGCCCTCTTACCTGCTGGGCAGTCGTTCACCATTGATTTTTCGCAGACCTGGACCTGGCTGGCATTTGGCTTGGGGGTTGGTTTCATCCTGACATTCATGCTGTCGGGAGCCTCAACGCAGCGGATGGGCATTACGGCGACGTCGCTGGCGAACAATCTTTCGCTGGTGGTGCCGGTGTGCTTCAGTTTGTTTGTGTTTAAAACGGGCGGTAAGGTGTTCGATGCCCTGAACTACCTCGGTCTTGTTCTGGCCGTTGTGGCGGTAGGGTTAAGTACGTATAAGCCCGAATCGGCATCCGATCCTGGTGCAAAGCGTGGTCGATTAGGAGCCAATGTCCTGCTACCCATAGGCGTATTCCTATTTTATGGCGCCACCAACACCATGATCAACTACATGAACCTGCACTATATTCCTTCGACCGATAAGACCATTCAGGTAACTCTGACAATGGTAATCGGAGCAATTGTCGCTGGTTTGCTGATGCTGATCATTCGACTCATTCAGGGAAAAGAGCGGATTCTGGCTCGTAATCTGGTTGGGGCAGTTACGCTGGGTATTCCCAATTTCCTGAGTTTCTATACATTAGTCATGGCCCTGTCGGCATTTGGGGGCAATGGCGCATTTGTGTATCCGCTCTACAATATCGGCGTTATTCTGCTGGCTGCCCTTATGGCCGCTCTGTTCTTCAAAGAATCTCTCTCGACGGCTAATAAGCTTGGCCTTGGGTTAGCTGTTGTAGCGATTAGTTTGATTTCCTGGCAGGAGCTTGCCTCGCTTCGGTTATAATCCCTTTTGTTTCTTGCCTGACTACAAGGTATATGGCAGAGAAAAAATGACGATGCAATCGGGCGATTCGATGCGGGTAGTGGCGCAACCGATTGGCTATTTACCCGGTGCAGAGGTTAAATTCCGGAAATAAACGACTTTTGTTCCAACAAAACTCCTGAGTGTATGACGTTGAAACTGATGGCTAAGTCCGTAGCAGGGCTGGCTGCTTTGGGTACCTTGCTGTTTGTCGCCCCCGGTTATTTGCCTGAAAAACCGGCCCCTGTTCAGAAACCCGCCCGTCCGAACATTATTTTTATTTTCTCCGACGATCATACGCATCAGGCTATCAGCGCGTATGGAAGTAAGCTAGCCAAAACCCCCAATATCGACCGGATTGCCAACGAGGGGGCTATTCTGCATACCAACATTGTGACCAATTCCATTTGTGGGCCCAGCCGGGCTACGCTTCTCACAGGCCAGTTTAGCCACGTGAATGGGTACAAACTCAATGAGAAGGTATTCGATATCCGGCAGTCGGTATTTCCCGAAGAGTTGCAGAAGAATGGCTATCAAACGGCCTGGGTTGGGAAAATGCACCTGGGTTCACTGCCGCATGGTTTCGATTACCTGAACGTACTGCCCGGACATGGCCATTACTACAATTCCGATTTTGTGAACTCAAAAAATGAAACGGTACGCTATCCTGGCTATGTGACAAATGTGATTACGCAACTGTCGCTTGACTGGCTAAAGCAGCGCGACGAATCGAAACCGTTTTTTCTGGTCGTCGGTCATAAAGCCACCCACCGCGAGTGGTTGCCCGATATTCCCGATCTGGGGGCGTATGATAACCGCACCTTTCCCATTCCGCCAACTTTTTATGATGATTATGCAGGGCGCTTAGCGGCTCAGGATCAGGATATGACCATCGATAAAACGATGCGACTTAAAGAGGATTTGAAAGTTCATCTCGATTACGACAATAAGGGGGCTTTCAATGGCTATAATCGATTTACGCCCGAACAACGTAAACCCTTTCAGACCTACTATGATAAAATCAGTAAAGAGTTCGATGAGAAAAAGTTAACAGGTAAGGCCTTGGTGGAGTGGAAGTACCAGCGCTATCTGAAAGATTATCTGTCAGTAGCCAATTCCCTGGATCGCAACATCGGCGAACTGCTGGATTATCTGGATAAAACAGGGCTGTCGAAAAATACCGTCGTGGTGTATGCCTCCGATCAGGGATTTTACATGGGCGAACATGGCTGGTTCGACAAACGCTGGATCTACGAAGAATCGCTGAAAACGCCCTTCGTGATTCGGTATCCGGGTGTGATTAAACCCCACACGCACATCAACCAACTGGTATCTAATATCGACTGGGCTCCGACGATCCTCAGCCTGACTGGTACGGCTATTCCAAGCTATATTCAGGGCGAATCGTTTCTGCCATTACTGAAAGGCGAAAAGACAAATTGGCGAAAAGAAGCGTATTATCATTACTACGAGTTCCCACAGCCACACCACGTATCCCCCCATTTTGGCATCCGAACCGAACAATATACCTTGGCTCGTTTCTACGGTCCAAAGGATTTCTGGGAACTGTACGACATCAAAAAAGACCCGCACAACCTGCATAATTTGTACGGACAGAAAGGGTACGAAACCATTACGGCCGATTTGAAAAAGAAACTGACGGAGCAGATAAAGAAGTATAAGGACGATGAGGCTCTTAAGCTGGTTGACAGTAAATCGTAGTATAATCACCTCACCAACATGTCGGCCCGGCCTGATAGAAGGAGAGGGGTTGGGGTGGAGTAGCCTCTTGCTCTCCACGATTCTAATCACCATGGCAGGGTGCTCGTCTTCCAGCCAGACCGACGAAGAAAAGGCACAGGCTAAAGCTGATTCGGCTGCGGCTTGTATCGCGGAAGGAATGCCTTCGCGGGCGGCTGCTATTCGGCAGTCGGCTTCCGGGCCAGAGTCGGGTACGGGCACTACGGCTGGTATGGTCTGGATACCCGGTGGTAATTTTCTGATGGGGGCCGACGAGTTTGTGGATGCCCGTCCTGTTCATCCCGTTTCAGTCAAAGGATTCTGGATGGATGAGCATGAAGTGACCAATGCCGAGTTTGGCCGATTCGTTGCCGCTACGGGTTATAAAACCATTGCCGAACGACCACTCAATCCCGCCGATTATCCGAGTGTTCCGGCTGAACAACTTGTGCCGGGCTCCGCCGTGTTTACGCCACCTTCTCAGAAAGTATCGCTCGAAAACCCTTTACGTTGGTGGCAGTATGTGAAAGGAGCCAGCTGGGAGCATCCTGTGGGGCCATCCAGCACCCTGAAAGGGCATGAGAACGAGCCTGTTGTGCATGTCAGTTATGAAGATGCACTAGCCTACGCAAACTGGGCTGGGAAACGATTGCCTACCGAAGCCGAATGGGAATTTGCGGCCCAGGGGGGCAAAGGAAATCGGACCTATTATTGGGGGACGGAACTGAAACCAGCTGGAAAATGGGTAGCCAATATCTATCAGGGCAGTTTCCCTGACCATAATACCTCCGAAGATGGGTTTACAGGGGTAGCGCCGGTAAAATCATTTTCGCCTAACCCGTATGGGTTGTATGATATGGATGGCAACGTGTGGGAGTGGTGTCAGGATTTTTACCGGCCCGACTATTACGCGAAGCTGGTGAAAGACAATCCAAAAGGGCCGTCGGACAGTTACGACCCCGACGAACCCGGGGCGGTGAAGCGGGTGCAGCGGGGTGGCTCCTTTTTGTGCAGTGATGAGTATTGCATTCGCTACAAAGCGGGCAGCCGGGGCAAGGGCGAAGTGACTAGCGGAAGTAATAATCTCGGTTTTCGTTGTGTACGGGATAAATGAATTTTCTGACAGGATTTACAGGATAAAACAGGATTGGAAAATTTGAAAGAAAATCCTGTTTTATCCTGTAAATCCTGTCGAAAAGAAAAGATGTAGCATGCGCTGTTCGAGGCTGACTACCCTAAATCCCATTAAAAATGCGTACCTTTGCGGTTCAATTGAACAGATAATCAGGACATGCTATCGGTACAAAACGTCTCACTTCGCTATGGTAAGCGGGTGCTATTCGACGATGTAAATATAAAATTCACTTCCGGCAACTGCTATGGCGTCATCGGTGCCAACGGAGCTGGTAAATCAACGTTTTTGAAAATTCTGTCCGGTGAAATCGAGCCGCAAACGGGTGGCGTATCTATCACGCCCGGTGAGCGGATGTCGGTGCTAAAACAGAACCAGTCAGCGTATGACGAATATCCGGTGTTGCAGACGGTAATTATGGGTAACCAGCGCCTGTACGACATCATGCAGGAAAAAGACGTGCTCTACGCCAAAACCGACTTTACGGATGCCGATGGTGAAAAAGCCGCTGAACTCGAAGCCGAATTTGCTGAAATGAACGGCTGGGATGCAGAATCTGATGCCGCAACGCTGCTGTCGGGTTTAGGTATTAAAGAAAGTATGCACTACGCCCAGATGTCGGACCTGAACGGGTCGGAGAAAGTGCGGGTGCTGCTGGCGCAAGCGCTGTTTGGCAATCCCGACATATTGCTGCTTGACGAGCCAACCAACAACCTCGACGTGGAATCGAGCATCTGGCTCGAAAACTTCCTGGCCAACTTCGATAATACCGTGATTGTGGTATCGCACGACCGGCACTTCCTCGATCAGGTCTGTACACAAATCGTCGATATTGATTTCAGTAAAGTGAAGCTCTTTGCCGGCAACTATTCGTTCTGGTACGAATCGAGCCAGCTGGCGCTGAAACAACGGCAGGATCAGAACAAGAAAACCGAAGATAAGCGGAAAGAACTGGAAGAGTTTATCCGGCGGTTCTCGGCCAATGCTTCGAAATCCAAACAGGCTACCAGTCGGGCCAAGCTGCTTGAAAAGCTCACGATTGAGGATATCCAACCTTCATCGCGGAAGTATCCGTATGTAAACTTCAAATCAGAACGGGAACCCGGCGATCAGATTCTGACGGTTGAAAACCTGACGTATACGGCCGAAGATGGCACTAAATTGTTTGAAAATCTGTCGTTTACGGTCAATCGGAAAGACAAGATTTTTCTCTATAGCCGCGATGGCCTGGCCGTGTCGGCGCTGATGGATATTCTGGCGGGTGAGCGCAAAGCCGATTCGGGTACATTTAGATGGGGTATTACGATTACCATGTCGTATTTCCCGACGGATGCCGAAAAAGATAAGTTTTTCCAGACAGATCTGAATCTGGTTGACTGGCTGCGTCAGTACTCGGCGGAAAAAGATGAAAGCTTTATCCGGGGTTTTCTGGGGCGGATGCTGTTTTCGGGCGAAGAGTCACTGAAGAAAGCCAGCGTATTGAGCGGGGGTGAAAAAGTGCGGTGTATGCTGTCCAAAATGATGCTGTCGGGCGCTAACGTGCTGATGCTCGACGAACCGACGAACCACCTCGACCTCGAATCCATTGAATCGCTCAACAACGGTCTGATCGATTTCAAAGGTCCGATCCTCTTTACCTCGCACGACCACCAGTTTGTGCAGACCATCGCCAACCGCATCATCGAAATTACCCCGGCGGGTATTATCGATAAACTGATGACCTACGATGAGTTTATATCCGATGATCGCGTAAAAGCACAGCGTGAGGGGTTATACGAAGCAGTGGCCTAGTTTCTGACTAGTTACTTATAGAACGGGGCTGATGCATGCATCAGCCCCGTTCTATAAGTAAAACCGCATGGACACAATCGATTGTCTATAGCAGGGAGTGGTTCAATACCTACGCTTATCACTCAACTACTCAGGAGTGACTAGACAGAATCAGTACAATTTGGGTGAACTCGGCTAATGAAAGCGGGTGACGAATGGGCTTTTCGGCCTGAAACTGGTTCCAGTGAAAGGTTACCAGGAAATAGATAGGGCCGCTTATACTGGATTGTTTGCCATTCAGGTTATGTTCGATCAGGAGTAATCGTTTGGGGTGAAACTGGTAATGACTGACTAATTCAGTCGCCAGGCTGCTCACCCCGTTAGAATGATTGATAGATTGATCGGGCCAGGAAGCAATTACAATCTGTAACTTCCTGTCCATTCGAATCAAACAGGAGTACATTTGATGGTTGGTGGCTTGAAAAACCACTACACATTCCTCCATAGGGTATAAGTCAGCCGGTTTATGAATGTTGCAGAAGAATAGAAAATAGCCATCTGCCAATGACAAATGGCTATTTAGTCCGCATCTGGATCAGAGATGCATTTCCAACTTGAATGTTCTGTAAACGCGTATGAATAACCCGTTGGGATCAACCAGGGTAACAGCAAAATTAGATGACTCCTCTGAAACTATACCTGTCCAACCGATTAGAAAAAAATTAGAGTTGATTAGAATTCTATTAGAAAATACGCCTGTGGCAGGTGATAGCAGAATGAGCTATATTGCTGATTAGTAACGGCCTAAAGTTCGGCTTTGCTTGATCTTACAAACTCACGCCCATGTATTCTTTTGTGACTACTCCATTGCATAGTCGTTGGGCGTTGATGAGTGCATGGGCATAGGGAATATGAAGCACGCGACCTGGTGGGTTACCTGTTAAATCGGCATCCCAAAGACCAGCCTGGTGCCAGTAATCAAGATGATCCCAGTCGGGACGGTCAATGATCGGGTACAGACAGATACCCCATAATGGTACACCTGCCTGCAAAACGGCGGCACACTCCTCGGCAATCATGGTTATCCATTGGGGGCGATGCTCTCCAGAATGACTGGTTTCGGTAAGCGCAATCGGCTTCTGATACCGGTGGTGGGCTTTCATAAGGAGTTTTCGAAGCGGCAACCAGCGTGGGTCTGGTATGGCGTCGCCCCAGGGCAGATAGTCGGTAAAACCCAGTATCCACTGATTGTTGTAGTAATAATTGAAACCCAGTATGTCCAGATAGTCAGGTGAGCCGCCCAGATCGGGAGCCAGATAGCCCGCCAGCATGTCAACAGCCTGGAATTGGGCTTCGTCGGCAATGGCTGCTTCTATTATCTGGTCGGAAGTAGCATCAAGAGGAGGGACAATCTGAACCAGCGGCTCAGTAGTCAAAATGCGGACTGTGGGGTCTAGCTCACGCATCGCGGCTACGGCTTCAATATACGCTCGCATTAGCCCTCGTTTCACCTCCCATCCCTGATTGATGCAATAAGGCGTGGTCCCCCGCGCATCGCCCCCGAGCCAGGAGATAAAACTGACTTCGTTGATAGGGGTTACAACCAGGTCTTCGTCGGGATAATGGTCACGGTAAAATTGGACAAACGCTCGGCTCATGGCGGCAAAACGACGGGCAAATAAGGGGTGCAGGGGGGATAAGTCGTCGGGATACCCAAAATGACATAAATCCCAGATTTGCTGAACACCGAGTTTATGCCCCGTATCCAACAAGGTTTTAACCACACTCCAGTCGTATTGATACGCTCGTTTCTCGACCTGACTCCAGCGAATTCCTTCCCGAACGGTTCGAATATGAAACGGTAAAAGCCGACGGTAATCGGCCTCGATCAAGTTCAGGTGTCCGGTTTGAGTCAGTAAATCGACCCGATGACCGAAACAGTTCAACTGATCAGCGCATTCAAAGCCCGCCCACCAGAACGACTGGAAGGGGTTGTGGTGTAGTGATGAATCCATAAATGCCAATGCGGTACCATTCCAGATGTGTCCTTATGCGAAAGTGTATTCGTCTGGAAATTGTTTGTGGATTGTCTGGTTTGCCATGCTTGGGCGGACCGTCTGCTAACAATTCAGATGAGAAACGAGTCTGTTCGGATTGGATTCCGGCGCAGCGTTAACAACCGTACGCATACACCGTTCATACTCCTGCGACGATTACCGCACATTGCCTTCGGGCTATGTTCATCACTTATATCCTTCAACAGCCCATGTCCGTCCCAAATTTGAAAAAAGAAAAGGCCAGTCCTGTTTCTTCTCTGCCTGTACAACCTACTCATTTAATCGATCAGGAGGTAACCGATTTAGTGTGCTTTTCCCACCTGCGATGGAATTTTGTTTTTCAGCGTCCACAGCATCTGCTGAGTCGGGCCAGCCGTCAGTGGCGGGTCTGGTTCGTAGAAGAGCCGATCTATGGCGATACCGACCAATTGGAGCTTCGTTCCATTGCCCCAAACCTCACCGTAGTTGTTCCCCATATCCCCCACGGTAGCACTCCTGAAAAAAGCCTTGAGCTACAACGAAGAGCGGTCGATCAACTTATGGTTCAGCATTCCATTCAGGATTTTATAGCCTGGTACTACACACCGATGGCACTGGCATTCAGTCGTCACCTGAAACCCCGGCTGATGATTTATGACTGCATGGATGAGCTGTCGGCTTTTTTGGGGGCTCCGGCGAATCTGCTGGAACAGGAGAAAGAGTTACTCAAACGGGCTCATCTCGTATTTACGGGCGGACTTAGTCTGTTCGAAGCCAAGCAGGGCCGACATGATCATGTATTTGCGTTCCCCAGTAGTATTGATTTTAATCATTTTTCACCCGCTCGAAACGAACTTCCTCTGCCCGCCGATTTGGCATCCATTCCGGGGCCGCGCATTGGTTACAGTGGTGTAATTGACGAGCGAATGGATCTACATTTACTCCGAGCTCTGGCAGAAAAGCGGCCCGACTGGCAGTTTACGTTGTTAGGGCCCGTCGTGAAAATTGACTGGGCAAACTTACCACAGGCGCCTAATATTCATTACCTGGGCTTTAAGCAATATGCATCGTTGCCGCATTATTTTTCTCATTGGGATGTAGCTATCATGCCATTTGCCATCAATGAAGCTACCCGGTATATAAGCCCTACCAAAACCCCCGAATACCTGGCGGCTGGCCTGCCCGTTGTATCGACGCCAATTCATGACGTGGTGAGTATGTATGGCCATCTGACTCCTGTTGATATTGCGAATTCTTCTGACGCCTTTGAGCAGGCCATTGCCAGAGCCCTGCTCGAAAACAACTCGTGGGAGGAAGTCGATGCGTTTCTGTTGAGCCATTCCTGGGACACCACCTGGGCCGAAATGAGCCAGCTTATCCAGTCGCAGCTAGCCTTGCTGTTCGAATAAAGAGTCGGGCAATACATTGCGAAAAGTGAGGCAATGGGCCGGGTATTGGTGGTACCCGGCACGGAATGTACTAGCCAATCTCTATCTATATTTTTGTGAGCACTGGCTTTTGTGAGCGTTCTGATTTAGTAAAGTGTATTGGAATCCGCAATAATATTGATCGACAATAATACCTGGGAATAGCCTACAAAAGCGAATCCTGATTCGCTTTGTTACCACATACCCGTTAAAGAAGGCAGTTTTGTTCTGTAAAGTACAGTCTGAACTTCAGCAGGACAAAACTGCTTTGTTACCCTTCTACTCTGACAGTATAATTCAACCCAAAAAGCCAATTTTAACGTGTGTTCCATCGCAGTAAGGTTTATTACTGCTGCCACCGCATCGGCAGAAGGCGGTTACTTTATTTTTCTGCGTTTCGTGACCGCTGGCATCTTTTACCCTGAGATTCCCATATACCAAAAGAGGGCCATTGGGCAAGGGTTCTACAATGCTTTCCGCCTGAATATCGTCGACTTTAACCGGCTCTTCATTTCGGTAATAGCTCAGAGCTTTTGATGGACAGCGATCGATCTGGTCAGCAATGCGTTGCGTCGCTGCCCCGTCCATATTGACCCACGGACGTTTTCTCGGGTTGAATACCTCGACTAACTGCGTCCAGCAGATTTTGGAATGAATACAGACGGACGGTTTCCAGACCACGGTAATCTCGCCATTCGTATAGGTTTTGGTAATGTCGGGTGTGGGGGAATGTTCAGATTGGCTCATACGAATTAGTTGGTTTGTTTAAGTTATACAGTTTTCAGTCGCGTCCGTTTGCTGAAATCCGTATACCGGAAACTGTATTTATTTCCCCCATTCGGACGGATTCTGTCGCCAGGCTGCTAACGATTCCATCGCGTCGGCTGGAATATAGTCAAGTGCCTGAGCTTCCTTCAAGAGTGCGTCATAATTACTCAGGCAAACCAGCGGCACACCTTTATTGGCAAAGTTCTGATCGGCTATCGGAAAGCCGTAAGTGAAAATAGCCGCCATACCCAGCACTTCAGCACCAGCCGCTCGTAGGGCATCGACCACTTTAAGCGAACTGCCACCGGTCGAAATTAAGTCTTCAATAACGACTACCCGCTGACCGGCCGACAGATGACCTTCGATTTGTTTCCCCATGCCGTGTGCTTTAGGTTCAGGCCGAACGTAGCAGTAGGGCAGGTTCAGTACGTCGGCAACTAGCACGCCCTGAGGTATGCCCGCTGTAGCGACGCCTGCAATCACATCAGCCGTTGGAAACTGTTGCCGTATGGCCTGGGCCAGTGCGTTTTTAATAAAGCTACGAACCTCAGGGTGGGCGAGCGTAATCCGATTGTCACAGTAAATGGGTGATTTCCATCCTGAACTCCAGGTGAAGGGCTCAGCAGGGCGGAGCCGGACGGCCTGTACAGCCAATAGATGCTGGGCTACCGTTTTTTGAATGAGTGAAGAATCCACAGAGTCATAAAATAGTAATGGTCAAAAGTAAGCAAACTCCTTTGGTCCATCAGCACCGATGTGCGAATAATCGATCGATCCTTGGTTTTCAGACAAACAGAAAGATGCGCTTCGGTCGGGTTCATGAGCCATTTGTTCCGTTTCATCGGGTGAGGTATTGTAAACAGCTGATGCATTCCGTCAACTTTAACACGCTAAAGGAAAAACAGATATGGCTTACGCTACTAAACAAATCCACAATACAAGAACCGGGCAGACGATTCGCTTCCTGAAAACGAGCGAGGATACCGATGGGGAGTTGCTGGACATGGAGGCTACCTTCAAAGTGCACTCCAGAGAACCAGCACCCCATTACCACCCATCGCAGGTTGAAGATTTTACGATACTCGCCGGTGAATTAACCGTCCGGATCAGTGGTCAGACACGGATTTACAAACAGGGGGAGTCATTCCGCATTCCGAAACAAACGATCCATTCGATGTGGAATGAGGGGGACCAGCAAACGGTGGTGAACTGGCAGGTTCGACCGGCATTGATTACGGAGTATTTTTTAGAAACGGCTACCGGACTGGCGAATGAAGGCAAAACCAATCAGGATGGAGTGCCAACGTTTTTGCAGGCAGTTCTTTTGCTGAATCGGTTTATGGCAGTTTATCGGCTCCCGAAGCCTGCCTTTGCCATTCAGAAAGTAGTCTTTACCGCGTTAACGCCATTAGCCTACTTGTTTGGTTATCGACCAACGTACAAAAAGTATATTGACTAAGAAGGGGTGATGGAGTAACCATGCGGTTATTTTTCACGATTCAAATGTACTTTAACCGTATCGATTCGAGTGCCATCCATAGAGACTATGGTGAACGTGAATGGTGAAAATTCAATAACCTCGCCAACCTGTGGCACATCTTCGTGGGTTGCCAGAATTAAGCCGCCCAGTGTATCATAGCTGCCTTCGGGGATATTCCAGCCGTAGGTTTCGTTCAGACTGTCGATTTCATGACGGGCACTTAGTAGCCAGGTACGTTCATCGAGCTGTTGCTCAACCCAATCTTCGTTGGTGTCATATTCGTCCTGAATTTCACCGAAAATCTGCTCTACCATATCTTCTACGCTCACAATGCCTGCCGTTCCACCAAATTCATCGACTACCAATGCCAGGCTTTTCCGCTCTGACAAAAACCGCAGGAATAAGTCCTGGGCGGGCATGGTTTGGGGAACGGTAATGATTGGCGTAATTATTTCTTCAATCGTGGCTGGTTTTTTGAACAGGGCCAGTGCATGGCAGTACCCGATCACGTCGTCGATGGTATTGCGGTATACGACAATTTTTGAATGACCGCTGTCCTGAAAGGCCTGCCGTAGTTCCTCAACCGAATCGTCGACTGCAACGGCCGCAATTTCAGTGCGTGGCACCAGACAGTCGCGTACGCGCACATCCCGAAACTCAATGGCGTTGTTGAAAATCTCGGTATCGACCTCCACCTCTTTTTCGGCGTCGGCTTTTTGATTAAGCTGCTGAAGATACTGATTGAGGTCTGTCAGGCCAAAAACGGGCCGAATTTCCGGGTTTCGTTTACCGAGAATGTACCGAATGAAAAAGCGAGCCGTCCCAACCAATACCCGGACAATAGGAGCAATGGCTTTATAGATTACCCAGAGTGGAACCGCCAGCCCTTCCAGAAATCGGTCGGGGTGAATGAGCGCCAGACTTTTGGGGATGTAATCGGCAAACGGTAAGAAAATAATGGTGAGAATAAGCGTCTCAATGGTAATGATGACAAACTCGTGCGCTGCCCAGGCAGGAGGTAGTATCAGTGCCAGTAAGGGATTCAGGGCCATGACGCCTAACACGGTGTACAGAACCAGAAAAAGCGTGTTGCCGGTCAGCGTGGTGCCAATAAACAGAATTGGGTTTTTCAGGAAGCCCGACACTAATTTTTCGCTTAACGGGCCTTGTTTGCTGTGGAGTTCAAAGTACAGCCGGTTTACGGATACATACGCCATTTCGACGGCTGAAAAGAAGCCGGCCAGGACAAGAGCAAGTAAAGCACCAAACAAAAGGGCGTATGATTCCATAGACAATGAAATGTGAAACATGAAGGGTGAAGAATATTTATTTCTATTCTTCACCCTTCATGTTTCATTTCTTTTTCTTCTTCCGTTCTTCTATCATTTGTTTGATGGTAGGAGAAACGGCTTTTTCTCGTTCGAGTCGTTTATTTTTAAAATATTGGAAAGACAGCAGAAAGCCCAGACATAGCATCAGTAACCAGTAGCTTTCGGCAAACGTTGTACGCTGATACTCCGCGATCCAGAGAATCAGAAAACCGGCAGCCGCCGACAGGAGTAAAATCTCAGAAAGTTTTAACTTCATGGTTCGTTAGTCGTCAATGCCTACCGGCTGACGACTGTAGGCTATCTACTCTTTTGAAATTCCCGATACCGACGGACCGTTGAAATGCTCAGACCAAGCACAACGACCAGCGTTCCTATCCAGAGAATATTGATCAGCGGTTTTTCAACAGCTTTCATGACGATATAATCGCGTTGGGTGCGGTTCACAGCAAATGAGAATTTACCCGTGCGTGGATCAATTTCGTTCAACTGAATGCGTACGCCAAGTTCATCACTGATTTCGGCGGGGTGGGCAACCATCCGATTTTTGATGACAAAGGCAGGGGTAAGCATATGCTCGCCATTTTTATCGAGCACCCGTACATGCGCCCGAACAGCCGCATCTTCTGGCCCTACCTCAATACCGTCAACTTCGTTCGTGCGTACCACATCGTCCAGAATAGCCACATAGTCGTTCAGGAAGAAGGTGTCTTTGATCGCTACAGAATAGGTTTCGGTTTTTTCCCACTTGTTTTCAGCATTTGGGTCAGGCACCGACGATACATAGGTGTACATATCCCGATCGACTTTATGCCGAATATCGGGTGATGCCAGCAGCCCCATGCGTTCGTTTACCTGAGCGCGTGGATACAGACTAAATACTTTTCCCCCTGGTTCCCTGTATTCAACCTCATAGTAGGTGTTTTCAGGGTAAAGAGCCAGGGTATCCCCTTTTTTATAATAGACTTTGCCATTCTGCTCAATATCCCGTTGGGCAATGCCGTGAAAATCACCTTCGATGACCATCACATCCTTGCGGGAAAGATACCCCGGTACGTCGCGGGCTTCGATACGCTGGCCCCGGTAGGTTAGCTGGTAAGGACCCATGCGTTCGGGTTGATTCAGCCAGAGCAGTGTATTCTCCTTATTTTCTTTGTTGTCGTTTTTGGTGAACTCATCTTGCTTGGAAATGAGTAAGCCGGTTGTATTCAGCGAAATAACTTTCGAAAAGCCTGCCGAATAGAGAATACCCAGTAGCATCAGGGCCATACCGATGTGGGCAATGGCTCCGCCCGAAAACCGATAATTTCCCCGGATAACGCCAATCAGGATGGAACCGTTAGTAACAAGCGCAAAGACTGAAGCCACCAGCAGTGCCATGTAAACTGGGTTTTTCATCGACCCGAAGGCAATCAGACCGGCGCTGATGAGTAGCGTGATGATTCCCGGTGTAATAAGCGCATCCCATTTTTTAGCTTCAATTTTCCGCCACCACATATACTGACCAACGCCCGTCAGCAGGCAAATGGCAACGAAAAACCAAATCTGGAATTTATTGTAGTGGGCAATCTGATCAGCCGGGAGAGCGAGGTTCGTGATTTTACCGAACGATTCCAGAATCTTCGTATATACCGGGATCGACGTAGTGGCAATCACTTGAAAAGCGGCCAGACAAAGAACAGTAGCCCCCATAAAGAGCCAGAACTCTTTGGTATAGACCGATGCTTCCTTTTCATCGCTGGGAATGAACTTCCACTTGCTGGCTGCCAGTACAATCGAAACGGCCACAAACACCAGCAGGTAAATCAACAACTGGCCAGAAAGGCCCAGGTCAGTAAAGGAGTGAACCGATGCATTGCCCAAAATACCGCTACGTGTCAGGAAGGTAGCATAGAGTACCAACAGGAATGTGCTGATGGCCAGAATTATAGCGGTTTTGAGGCCTGTGGAGCTACGCTTGGCAATCAGCATGCCGTGAATAGAGGCTACCATGACAAGCCAGGGAACATAGACCGCATTTTCGACGGGGTCCCAGTTCCAGTAACCGCCAAAGTTGAGTGTTTCGTAAGCCCAGTAACCACCCATCATGATGCCTACGCCCAGGATCATAGCACCAAAAAGGGCCCAGGGGAGTGCTGGCCGAATCCATTCGGACGGTTGGTTCCGCCAGAGACCTGCTACACAAAACGCAAACGGAACCAGGGTCAACGCAAAGCCCAGAAACAGGGTAGGCGGGTGAATGACCATCCAATAATTCTGGAGCAATGGATTCAGGCCGTTACCATCTTTCGGAATAAAATTAGGGTCCGTTGCGAAGATCGGCGCATCGGGCATGGCGTCCCGCAGCAATAGAAAAGGCGATGAGCCAATTTTGAACGAATCACCAAACACAACGCCCAGAATCATAGAGGCAAGGAAGGCCTGGACTAGCGCAAAAATGGTCATCATGGGCGCTTCCCACTTCGACCCGGCGGTACGAATCAAAACAGCGCCCAGCACCGCATTCCAGAATAACCAAAGCAGAAATGAGCCTTCCTGGCTTTCCCAGAAACAGGCAATCATGTACTTGATCGGGAGAGCCCGCGAGGAATGGCTCCAGGCGTAATGATACTCGAAATAGTGATTGAAAATGATGTAGAACAGACAGACCGCAACACCCACAACTGCAGTACCATGCAGGTAGAAAGCCCAGCGTGCCAGCTTCCTCCAGTCGTCCCGTGCGGGGGGCTCAGTGATCTGAACAGTGGGCTTCGCTTTTCGTTTGGCGGTTTTACCTCCGAAACTGGCTTCGTTGGCCGATTCACCGGCATAGGCTAACTGAGGCTCCTCGACTGCCTGGGTCTCAATTTTAGCAGGTCGTCCAAGAGCCGACAAAAAATAACCCACCGTTGCCACCAAAGCCGTGACAAAGGATAAGATGACGAAAAAGTGGCCGAGGTTCCCGACAGTTGTGTGTATCATTGGCTAATTATTCTATCGTATTCGGCATGAGAGCCAATCCAAAACCAATATAGTTCATCGCTTTCCCGAATGGCTAATGCACGGAAATGATCGCCTACTCGTGCTGACCATAAATTCTCTTTATGGCTTAATTCTTTAAAATGAAGTGATGGATGAAATGGATCTGCTTTTAAAATCTCGAAGTTTTTATCGGCTAAATCCTGAATAGCATCGGGTAAAGCATAATACCTTTTCCAAAACTTAGTCGTGGTCCGATGATTCATAAGGGTTTTGTTCGCCCCTGACGAATATCTTCTCTAGCTTCATTTAATAAGGCATCCAGACGTCCGGCTTCTACATCTCCTTTTATTTGTTTGTCCCAGCGATCATGAAAGAAATCAAAAAGTCGATTCAAGAGCCCATCCAACTCGTCGGTAGGCAGTTCTTTGGCTGCCTTTTCAATTTCCTGTACGCTCATAATTGTGCTGTTTTAGCTTCGTGTTCAGTCGTTTCGAGCTTGTTGTTCTGGTATTTCGACGGACACTTCAACAGAATTTTCTTGCACTGGAAATGATCACCCTGCATCGCTCCGATAACCACAACCTGCTCCGAACGGTCGAAGTCCTGAGGTTTAGGGCTATTGTAAATCACTTTCTGAGCCCGTTGATCATTATCGACCAGCGTAAACTCAAAATGGTTGGGGTCGATAGCCGGGTTGTAAAACATATCGACAATCTGCCCGTGGGGGTCCTTTTTGAGTTTGCCGACAACGTGAATCATTTTTTCGTCACCGTCCTGGGCCATTTTTTCAGCCTTGGTAAAGGTCGTGTATACACTGGCGTCACCTGCCGTGCTGGCAATCACTCCAATAGCAATGGCGATAACGATAATGCCGATAATGTGCGAAATTTTCATGGGATTAGTACTTGTTAGCTGTGGTTTGTTTGGGGCTTAATGGCTGATTACAGACGACGATTTTTTCCTGACGTCCTTTTCCAGTTTGCTGATTTGGCGGTCCAGCCGAATCAGATAGGTGACAATTCCAGCAAATACGGCTGCAATCACGGCAACAACCACCCAGATTTTACCATCGGCTCTTAACCGATCAGCCATTTCAACACCGTCGGCAACGGGCTGCTGGGCGAATAGATGCTGGCTGAGTAACAGAAAAGCGGCTAGTGGCGCTTTTCGTATAAATGACAATCGCATTTGACTACGAAATAGTTAGAAAAATAACGCAAAAATACACTGAATCATTCACGAACACTACATGAGTTTACTCATCGAGGGCCGCTTTTATTCGTCGATAACGCACACGCAGTTGTGTTATCCAGACACCTAGCAATGTAAATCCGATAATAGCCGGATAAAACACCATACGAAGTCTATTGTCCATGTCGTATTTGCCGAAAGCCGGATTACCCCCATTACCAGGGTGTAACGAGTCGGTTAGTCGGGGAACAATGAAAATGAGGGGGATGAATACCGCAAAGGCAAAGATGTTGTAGACAGCCGAAATACGCGCCCGTCGCTGCTCATCATCGAACGATCCCCTTAGAATCATATAAGCCATATACATGAGCATGGCAATAGCCACACTATTCAGTTTAGGGTCATTGGGCCAGGGTTCGCCCCAGGTGAAATTGGCCCAGATCGACCCCGTAGCACAACCTAAAATACCAAACAAAATGCCTGTATTGGCAAACTCAACGGCCACAACATCATCATCGAACCGACCATTGCGAAGGTAGCGAATGGAGTAAATGGCAGATGTCAGCAGCAGGGTAATCATCCCAAACCAGAGCGGAACGTGAAAGTACACATTCCGGATACTCTCGTTCAAAATCGGTTGCCGGGGCACTACACCCAGCATACCTTGCAGAATCACATAAGTCAGAATCAGGACGGCCAGAGCCTTCCACCAGTTTTTATTCATAATGTAACGCGGGTGAAAACCCGCATCTTCAATTAAAAAGCGGGTTTCCACCCGCGTTACTCAACTCCGCCATAAAAACGGAAACAATAACCAGGACACAGTCAGCACAATAGCGTCAATAGCCAGTACTGTACCTATTTCGCTCCAACTCACCGATCGGTCGAGGCCATCGAGAGCATTTTTGGCAATCTTTAACAACGTTAGCAACAAGGGCAGAATGATCGGGAAACTCATCACCGCCATCAACGTGGCTGGGTTTTCTGCTTTGCTGGCAATACCCGATACCAGTGTCAAGGAAGAGGCAAAGCCGATGGCACCCAGCACCAGAGTTAAAAGGTATAAAGGCATATCGCCTACCGGGTTTCCCAGCACAAAGGCATAGACGCCAAACCCCAGAAACGCTAATACCAGCATCAGCAGGGTATTGTATAGAATTTTTGACAGGATGATCTGCTGGGGGCTGGCGAGCGTGTAATAATAAAGCTGCCGACTGGCCCGTTCCTGCACGAAACTTTTGGCAATAGCGTTGATGGCCGTAAATAGCAGAATAATCCAGAATAGGGTATTCCAGACAATGGGTGTCAACTGGCCACGGCGGGCATTAAAGCTTAAATAACAGACAAATACGGCACTGACAATGTAAAGTAGCATACCATTGAGTGCGTAGCGTTGCCGCCATTCGAGCAGAAACTCTTTCCGCATCAACGCGCCCATTTGCCTAACCGATTCGACCATACCCTGTTGTTTGTTACCGCAAAGTTACGGCAGGCAGAGGAAAGGAGGAAAGGAGATGAGGAGAAAAGCTGTGAAGCGTACAACAATCTGGTTCAAATGATGATCTTTGCCCTTCATTCGTTCATGCATGGATTACGGTTCAATCGGTACGCTTTGTTTCTTCTCGTTTTTGGCGGGTTTCATTGATGCAATCATTGGGGGAGGAGGGTTGATCCAAACGCCCGCCATTCTGTTTACGCTTCCCCAATACCCGGTTCCTACCCTGATTGGAACAACGAAAATTCCTTCGCTATCGGGTAGTCTGATGGGGGCTTTTCAGTACAGTCGGCGGGTGGCTGTTTCCGGCCGCTTTATTGGGCCGATGATGGCCATTGCCTTTGGGGCTTCGTGGTTGGGAGCGATGACACTGACACGGGTGCCGAACAGTTTTATGAAGCCATTGGCTCTACTCATTCTGATCGCTGTCTTTATCTACACGTTTACCAAAAAAGAGTTTGGGCAAGTGCCGCAGGGCGTAGTTACGGAGCGGCAACAGCGCATACGCATGTGGGCAATGGGGGTAATTATTGGGTTTTACGATGGGTTTTTCGGGCCCGGAACGGGTAGTTTTCTGGTACTTGGGTTTATTGCCCTGATTGGTTTCGATTTTCTGAAAGCCAGTGCGCATGCTAAACTGGTCAATGCGTCGACTAATCTGGCCTGTACGCTTTTCTTTTCGCAAAAGGGCTATATTCTATACGCAGCAGCTATTCCCATGGCAGTCGCTAACCTTTCGGGAGCGTTTCTGGGAGCCCGGCTGGCTATCTTAAAAGGCAACCGATTTATCCGGGTATTCTTCCTGCTGGTCATAGCGGCCACCATCCTACGCTTCGCCTGGGATTTAACCCATTAGCCCTGAATCGGGATGTGGGGGTTATGACTTAATTTTCATCCACCATTTTTGCATGGGGCCCATCCAGTCGGGAACGTCGAGCCGCGAAGGCTCCTGAATGATTGCCAAAACCTGTTGGGCCGTTAGCCGACGTTCGGGCGATACGGTGAGCAGTTTCTGAATCAGTCGTTCGCTGGCGCGGGACAGGTTAGGATTTAATTTAACTGGCGACAGATAGTCGGCCTTTTGGATCAGCCGTCCGATCTCTGATTCTGTACTCCCGCCAAAAGGTGTATAGCCGGTCAGCATTTCATAAAACAGAACACCCAGTGCCCAGCAGTCGGAAGCGGCAGTGCTAATACCCGAAAACTGCTCGGGAGCCATCGACGCCATCGTTCCGACCACGTGCCCCTGGCGGGTCAGTCGGGGGGCGTTGGTTAGTCGTGCCAGCCCGAAATCCAGTAATTTAGGCTGACCTTCACGCGTGAGTTTTATATTTCCGGCTTTCAGGTCGCGGTGAACAATTTCCCGGCTATGCAGATAATCGAGTGCAGACGCTAGTTGCCCCAGAATTTTCCAGGCTGACTGTTCCGGCATAGGGCCATTTCGGCGGAGTGTTTGCTGGATTGTTGGGCCTTCTACATACTCCATAACCAGGCATGGAAGCTGACCTTCTACAAAAAACTCATAGATCAGAGCGACGTGCGGATGGCGGACGGACGCCTGTAAAGCCGCTTCGTTCCGAAACCGTTCGGCCTGCTCCAGTCGGCTTAACAGCTTAATCGCAACGGTACGCTGCGTGGCGTCATGGATGGCCTGATACACCTCGCCCATACCGCCCGAGCCGAGCCACTGTACTAACGTATATCCTCGAATAGGTTGATTCATAATGAATTAAGTTCCGTGTTTTACGTGTCAAGTATGAAACTAACCTAACACCGTAGCCGCCAGCCGGCTGATGTTTAGTGTGCGTGCGTTGGAGTCGATAATATCCCGGTACAGTCCTTTAACCTGGTAAAGCGATTCGTGAGTGCCCTCGCCAATTACGTCGCCCTCTTCCAGTACGTAAATCTTGTCGGCATCCATGATCTGGCTGATGTTATGGGAGATAATCAGCACCGTTCGGTCTTTCTTGATTGCATCCAGACTTTCCTTGATTTGCTCCGTCGTAATGGCATCCAGGCTGGCAGTGGGTTCGTCGAGAAACAACACGGGCGGGTTTTTCAAAAACAGCCGGGCAATGGCGATGCGTTGTTGCTGTCCACCCGACAACGACCGGGCCTCGGTAGCATAACCATGGGGTAATTTGAGAACCTGTTCGTGCAGACACGCCTTGCGGGCCGCTTCAATCACGTCTTCGTGGGTAGCTTCCAGGCGACCGTAGCGGATGTTTTCTTCAATTGTTCCGGCAAAAATGTGGTTCTTTTGAAGGACCAGGCCTACATTTTCCCGGACAAACGCGCTGTCGTAAGCCGACAGTGGTTGCCCATCCAGTAATACCTGTCCCTGGGTAGGATCATAAAAACCCGCCAGCAGATTCAACGCCGAACTCTTACCCGCTCCCGATAATCCTACAAGGGCCGTCACTTTTCCCGGTTCCAGCTCAATGGTGACGTTACGAAGGGCCTGTTTTCCATTCGGATAGACGAAATCCACGTTCCGAAGTGAAAAATGCCCTTTCCAGACCGAGCTGGTTAATGTACCCGTCTGGGGTAGGTAGGCGTTGTTTTCAATCATATCGAAGAAGCCTTCGGCATATACAAGGGCTTCGGTGTATTCGTCGTAGATGCGGTGGAGATGCCGAACCGGAGCCGATACGTTGTTGAACAGCATAATATGCAGCAGAATAGCCCCAACGGTCATTTGTCGATTCAATACAAAATAGATGGTGACAACAAAGACCAGTATAATTCCGACCTGTTCGGCCACGCTTTTCAGACCGTCGAACAAATAATTGGTGCGGTGGTGACGGATTTCGTTTTCGCAAAGGCTGCGGTTGATGTCGCGCTGATGTTGCTGTTCATACGTTTCCCGCACAAAGGATTTGACAACGAAAATGGATTCCAGCAGCCCGAACAGTGCATTGGCTTTGTTTTCCCGAACCTCCTGAATATTGCGTCGAATTTGTTTCTGGCGGTTAGTCTGTTCGCGACTGATGTATGCGTATAGAGGCAACACCAGCGTCGCCACAAGCCCGACGCCAATATTTTTATTGTAGATCAGAACCAGGGCAAATACCGCATTGGCTAACATCGGCACTATATCGACAAACAAGTTTTTGACGGTTTTGGTCAGGTTTTCGATGCCTTTGTCAATCCGCTTTTCGAGCTTGCCGGTCTGGTTCTGATTAAGCGCAAAAAATGATAAATGGTAGGAAACAATCCGGCGGATGGTGTAATCATAGAGGTCGGCCGCCATTCGAAAGCGGATGCGATCACTCAGAAATTTTTGGCCTAGCTGAACCAGTAAACTCAGTAATTCTTTAGCCAAAAGAATAGCGACCAGCGTGCCAACTACCCAGCTTACCTCTCCTTTGTCGATCGGGTGTTTCAGCAGCCCCTGAACGGTATTGACCGTATACTCCATCACCAGGGGAGTTACCTGGGCCAGCAATGCACCAATGGTGGTTAGCAGTAGGGCCAGCACCAGACTACCCCGATAAGTACGGATAAACGGCCAGAGTTTTTGAATGAGTAACCAGGTAGACATGGGTGTAGCGTGGGTTTAAAATCGATCCGAAGTCGTTGGATTATTTCATGTTGATATGGCCCACAAACTCCTGCGTATTCATCCGGCCATCGGACTGGTAATCGTAGAATAGTTCGGTCATGGAAGCGACAATGTGCGGATCTTCAGTCAGAAAGGCGGTCAGTTTGGTAGCTCGTCCGCTGGCACTTGAGCCACTACCGAGGATACAGACGCACAGCCCACGGAAGATGCCGGGTTTATTTTCGCGGGGGGCACTGATAAACAGTTGAACCGGAAGTGTTTTGTTGACTTTAGACACCCGGATGCCCAATTCCTGCATTTCCTGGATTGCCTGCGAATGATCTTTGTATAACTGGCTAACGAGTAGGGCCTTAGGGTCGGTAGCATCTTCGGTCGATGAGGCTACCAGAAACCGATTATGATGTGGGATATCTTCACGGCTAGTCAGAATTGCGTTGCTTCCGGGACGGTACGTTTCGACCGAAATGTGCTCGTTGACGACTTTACCGAGGTATTTCAGAAACGCATGGGTAGCGCCTTCGTTCTGGTCGTTAAGGGTGACGAATTCTACATGGGCATCGCTTCCCATATTTTGCAGATACAGAGCTGCACCTTTTAGTTTATTTTCAATATCGGTACGGTCGCGCTGGAGGGCTTCGGCTTTGCGGGCGTAATCAAATTGGGTAGCATTCCGCAACTCATGGGGTTTCAGGTTGGCGTGTTTGGCCACATATTCCATGCGATACGGAGCAATACCTTCGATGCGGGCCGTGTTGGATAGCACCAGTAAATCATTCCCCTGCGACTGCGCCGACTCGACCACCTTGCCAATCCCTTCCAGGAGTTCATCGGCACCTTCCATCAACTGCACTTTTTCGTTGACCTTGCCGCTTACATCAACCATCAGTGTATTCAGTGACTGGGTAGCCTGAACCAGCAGATTGGTTTGCGTTTTGATATGCTCCATTTCCTGCTGATTGATCTTCTCTTTCTGGCGGTTGGCTTTCTCAGTCGATACCGTTACGAACAGGCCAATGAAAATCCCGACTATACCCCCCAGCAGACCAGCAATGTCAAGCTCGCGAATGTAGCGGTCGATACCGGGGCTGAAATAAACGTTCTGATCCGACCAGCCTCCAGTTTTGGGGTCGATCTGGAAGTTGGACAGGTAATGCGCTGAATCATTAAACACGTAAAACCATTTGAAACCCAGAGAAATCAGTAAAGCCACGAAGGGAATCATAAATAGGACTGTAAACAAAACAGGATGCCGACGAATGATTTCGTACAGAACGGTGAAAAAGCCTTCATCTTCCGTTTTAGGATCGACGCCGGTAAAGGCGGAGGCAGTAGGAGTAGGCAAAGCGTGTTGCATGAGTTCTTGATTGTTAACGTGTTACAAAGTTCTCCCGTAGTTGACTGCGGTACTATCCACAAAGACCTACATACTGGCTATAGGAAAACCTATAAATTGAGAAGTAAAGGGAATGAAAAGCGGGGTTGATAAGCGTCGGCGTATCCCGAACCAGCCGATTGTCAGGAAGAAGTGATAATCCGTAACTACTATTGACCAGTTAACGAAAGAAGGGTATCCGCGTCATTCAGGGCAATCGTGATCAGGGCTATGGCACTCAGGGTCAGTGCAACCCAAGGTAAAACGTTGTCAAGGAATACGGCCTGTTCCCGAGCCAAAGCGGGGTTAGTGGGCTTGTAGAATAACCGAACAGAATCACCTACTGAAAGTTGGGGTGCATACGGGCTGCAATGTATAGGGTAGGTGTAGGTAGTGGCATCAATCACGTAAACTACAGTGAGTGTATCCCACAATTGGCCAAACTGGCTTTTTTTCTGCCGACCAATGATCATACCTGTAACGGAACTAGCACCACTGAACCAGTTTCGCTCGCATTGATACGTGCGAATCAGTATACATACAGGAATCAGAGCAATCAATAATAAAGCAGCAGGATGGCGCCATGTATTGGCCAGGTAACAGGCAAAAAGCCCTGCCTGACTCAACGCAGCTCCCAATAGAGGGGCGGCCAGTTTGAATGAATTGGTTGTGTTCATGTGCGTTTGGTTTTTAGAAAAGGCAAATGATCAAAGAACATGACAAAGGTCATATCCTGCCTTTTGCTGAACCATCGGCAAACACCTACATTTGGCCTACAGGAAAACCTATAAATTTCATCTATATGGATTTTGTGGGAACCTTCCTTGGATTCTACAACTTTACATTGTAATCTTGCGTTAATTAAATTGAATCTAAATAAATAGTAGCAGTACCCACCATGAGTAAGCGTAGTGTTGCTGATTTGAAAATAGGCGAGCGAGCCACTATTCAGTCGTTTGAAAACCAGGTGATGTCGCTTAAACTGCTCGAAATGGGCTGTTTACCCGGTGCTGAAGTATGTTTATGTGGTAAGGCTCCACTCGGTGATCCAATTTGCCTGGATGTGTCGGGCTATTGCCTTGCCCTCCGTAAATCGGAAGCTGCTACCATTTTTGTTGACTAAGCTCCAGGCTTGTCGGGGGTGAACTTTTTTGCCTCCCCAATCTGGCAGACTACAAACTATACCGAGTTGAGTTCCCCCGTAATTGCCCTTGTTGGCAACCCCAATGCCGGAAAATCCTCTTTATTTAATCAGCTAACCGGCCTGCGTCAGAAAACCGGTAATTTCCCGGGGGTTACGGTTGATAAAAAGTTTGGGACATGGTCAATCGATGCACAGACTGTTGCCACCGTTGTTGACCTGCCCGGTGTTTACTCTATTTACCCCAAGTCGCTCGACGAACAACTTGTTACGGATATTCTGGCAAACCCCGACCACGCCGATTACCCCGATGTGGCTATTGTCGTTGTCGATGCTTCAAACTTACACCGGAATTTACTACTCTTTACCCAGGTTGCTGACCTGAAAGTGCCCGTTATTCTGGCGTTGAATATGCTGGATGTGGCTCATAAACAGGCTAAAGAGGTCAATGCCGTCAAGTTAGCCATGCGATTGGGGGTTCCTGTGGTGCGCATCAACGCGCGAACGGGTGAAGGACTTGACTCACTCAAAAAAGCGGTTACCAGTCAGATTCAGGAACCAACCTTACCGGGTAAACTATTTTTTGATCCAGCCGACGAAGCCCCCGACCTGATTGCCGATACCCGACAACAGTATGGTCTTGATAATAATTACCTGGCCCTGCAATATGTGATTCAGCACGATGGGTTCACGTTTCTAAATCGTCAGCAACAGATTGGGCTCGATGCGCTTATTGATAAGCATCAGTTCAATGAACAAACATTTCAGGCAGGAGAAACCATTACCCGGTACAAGCGCATTGCAGCTATTGTCACCGAGACAATGACAAACCAACGACCAATTGGACAACCTACCTGGAGCCAGAAACTGGATCATGTGTTGCTGCATCCGGTTTGGGGCTACGCTATTTTTGGTTTTATTCTCCTATTGATTTTTCAGGCAATCTTCGCCTGGGCACAGCCATTTATGGACGCTATCGACACGGGTGTGGCCTGGCTGAATGGACAGTTGAAAGAAAGTATGCCTGCCGGGCCACTTACTGACCTACTTACCGATGGGGTTCTGGCTGGCGTTGGCGGGATTCTGGTATTTATTCCGCAGATCGCTTTTTTATTTCTACTGGTTTCATTGCTGGAAGAATCGGGATATATGTCGCGGGTGATGGTCATTATGGACCGCATTATGCGGAAGTTTGGGCTTAATGGTCGGAGTGTTGTGCCTTTGATTTCGGGTGTAGCCTGTGCCGTCCCCGCCATTATGGCTACCCGCAGTATTGGAACCCGGCGCGACCGGCTGATTACCATCCTGGTCACTCCTCTGATGAGCTGCTCTGCACGACTGCCGATTTATACCATTCTGATTGCGTTGGTGGTTCCGAGTCACCGTGTGCTAGGCGTTTTTAATTTGCAGGGACTGGCTCTGATGGGGTTATATCTGCTGGGGTTGGCAAGTGCCTTGCTGGCTGCTTATATACTAAAGCTCTTTTTGCGCACCAAGGAACGCAGCTATTTTATTATGGAGCTGCCGACGTTTAAGATGCCCCGATGGAATCACGTTGGTCTTGCGGTCTGGGAAAGTGTTCGGTCTTTTGTCTGGGAAGCAGGGCGGGTCATTCTGGCGATTTCAGTCATCTTGTGGGTACTGGCCAGCTACGGGCCTGGCGATGCTATGAATCAGGCCGAAGCACGGGTTCGTCAGCAAAATCCTTCACTAGCTACCGATCAACTCCAGAACCAGATTGCTTCCGAGCGGCTTGAAGCGTCGTATGCAGGGGTGTTTGGCCATTTTATCGAACCGACAATTCGGCCACTCGGCTACGATTGGAAAATTGGTATTGCCCTGCTGAGTTCGTTTGCTGCCCGGGAGGTTTTTGTCGGTACAATGGCCACGATTTACAGTATTGGGGATGGGGCCGACGACGAGGGGGTTACTGTACGTGAGCGACTTCAGCAGGAGCGTAACCCCAAAACAGGCGGCCCCATGTACACACCTGCATTAGCCTGGTCGTTACTAATTTTTTATGTATTCGCCATGATGTGCATGAGCACGCTGGCGGCTACACAACGAGAAACCAAAAGCTGGAAATGGCCTGGTGTTCAGCTACTCTACATGATGAGTCTGGCTTATCTAGCTGCGTTTGCCACCTACCAGTTTTTAAAGTAGTAGTCGGTTTATTGTATTCAGTTTACGGTTTTCAATAAGCCGTGCCAAGGAGCTAGGCAACAGTTCGCCGTAAACTGAATACCGTATACGTTTACCAAAGCACCCCTTTAGAAATAAGTGGATAGAGATGGTAAAGAATATAAAGCAGCAGGGCAACGGCTAAGCTACCTAGAGCAGTTGTTTGATCAAAACCGAGACGGTCTTTTCGGGAAGGGCGGTTATCCCTGTGTGTAATTTGTTTCACGGGTGGGTCAGTATGAAATTGGGTAGTACAAAATTGAGCGTTTGCCAGTTCTTAAAACACCGCAAAAACCCTGCTTTTACATGCGTATTACTACCTGATCTGACAATCACCTGTCAACATTAGCGTGGCTGGCAGCGGCAGTTGGTTCATAAGACACCGCTGTAGACATAAAGTAACGGGATAACGTTATAGTTTAATAAATTTTTTATCGCTATTCCCAGCGCAGAGCATCAATAACGTCGGAAGCGGTCATGCCAATCGGCCCTCTTTGCCGGGCTACGCGGTCGCCTGCCAGCCCATGAGCAAAAACCCCCAATACAGCGGCCTCTACAGAATCGTAATTTTGAGCCAGTAAGGCCGTTAGTACACCTGTCAGAACATCGCCGGTGCCTCCGGTACTTAAACCGGGATTGCCGGTCGAGTTGAAATGAATATCTCCCTCTGGAGTGGCAATGGCTGAGAAAGCCCCTTTTAAGACCACCACCACCCGATGTTGTTTGGCAAAATCTCTCAGAATGTCCAGCTTCTCATAGTCATTTTCCCATTTTTTCGTCAACCGCTCGAATTCTTTAGGATGAGGAGTCAGAATGCTGTTCTTAGGAATATGTTTTAGCAACTCACGATTTTCGGCAATCAGATTCAGCGCGTCGGCATCCAGTACCATAGGCTTTTTAATTGATCGCAACAGCCCTTTGAGCATATCCAGTGTCTCAGGGGCTTTGCCAATACCCGGTCCAACTCCCACGGTCGCATAATCGGCTGGGGTAAGGCTGCCTATCTCACTAATACCTCGATCCAGTGTGCCAGTTAGTACATTCGCCCCTCCGTCGGGACGGCACATGGCTTCGGGAACCGCCGTTTGCAACACATCGTAGCCACAGCGTGGAATTTGAACAGTCAGAAGCCCAACGCCCGACCGCAAACAGGCTTTCGCAGCCAATACGGCGGCTCCAATTTTGCCATAACTGCCCGCGATAAGCAAAGCATGGCCAAAAGATCCTTTATTTGAATAGCGTTCCCGTTTACGAAGCAACAGACGGGCGTCCTGAGGCTGGGTGAAGTAGTAGGGTGTTGGGGCTAGGTCGATGTACCGCTTACGGAGTCGAATATCAACGATATGCCAATCGCCGACAAACTTGCCGTTGGCAGGAAGCATAAATGCCAGCTTAGGCAACTGGAACGTAATGGTATAATCCGGCTCAATAATGGTATCCGTAGCTTCATTGGGCTGATCAGCAAAAAGGCCACTGGCAATATCCACTGATACGACGGTGGCGGGCGAGCGGTTGATCGACTCAATAACGCTTTTTACGATACCTTCGGTTGGGCGGGATAACCCCGAGCCAAGAATAGCATCGATTAGTACTTCGTTATGCCGTAATGCCGGAATATCCTGCGTATGCTCAACATAATGAATGGTTTCTACAAGAAGTTTGAGCCGACGATGGTTATGCATAAAATCATCAGACTCACGGGGAGCATACCGAACAACATACACCTCAATCGGATAGTTACGCTCCAGAAGTAATCGGGCAATCGCTAATCCATCTCCACCATTATTACCTAATCCACAGAAAAGTTTCGTAGGGGTTGTATTCGGAAATTGGCGGGCAAACCAGTCAACAAAGGCAAGTGAAGCCCGCTCCATTAAATTGATGGGAGCAATTGGCTCATGTTCAATTGTGGATTGGTCAAGCTCCCGGATTTGGTTAACATTGAGGATTTTCATAGGATCGGCGTCACAAACACAGCGTAATTTTACAAAAGTATTTTCTCAGACCGAGATTTTTACTATCTTTGCGGCTCAATTCGCAAATACTTATCTGGCGATTATATACAGTCATGAGCGACTTAATCAAATTAGTGGAGGCAGACAACGCGCAGCGTCGCACCGAGTTGCCCACATTCCGGGCGGGTGATACGGTGAACGTACACGTTAAAATCCGCGAAGGAAATAAAGAGCGTATTCAGGTATTTACGGGAACGGTTATTCAACGCCGGAACCCAAGTACCGGTGGTGAAACGTTCACCGTCCGTAAGGTATCGAATGGCGTAGGCGTTGAGCGTATTTTCCCACTGCTGTCGCCCAATATCGACAAAATCGAAGTAGTTCGGTTGGGTAAAGTTCGTCGGGCACGGTTGTTCTATCTGCGTGGTCGCCAAGGTAAGGCGGCTCGTGTGAAAGAGCGCAAGCCTAAAGCAGTGGCAGCTTAATTTCCTGTTTTGTTTGCCTAAAAGATCAAAAGCTGCCTGAAAAGGTGGCTTTTTTTATTCTCTCACTCGTAAGACCATGACCTTCGACTTTTATAAATACCAGGGCACCGGAAACGATTTTGTGATGATCGATGACCGGAACCAAACCTTCCCGGCTTCCGATCAGGCTCTAGTAGAGCGCATTTGTCATCGGCGGTTTGGCGTTGGAGCAGATGGACTCATTCTGCTTCAGAATGACCCTGCGTATGATTTTCGGATGGTTTATTTCAATGCTGATGGGGCCGAAGGTAGCATGTGCGGCAATGGGGGGCGATGTATCGTTCGGTTTGCGCATGATCTTGGTCTGTTTGAGAAGGAAACCCGCTTTCTGGCAGTCGATGGCGAACACACGGCTGTCGTAAGCGAAGCGGAGATCTTTTTGAAAATGAGTAATGTGTCGGGCATAGAGAATCGGGGTGGCTTAACGTTCCTGAATACGGGCTCTCCACATGTCGTTCAGTTTGTTGATGATCTGGAATCGCTGGATGTTGTGGCAGAAGGGCGTGCTATTCGGTACGACACTCGTTTTCAGCCCGGTGGAACGAACGTTAATTTCGCACAGGTAATTGATGAACACACACTGTATGTCAGAACCTACGAGCGGGGTGTAGAGGACGAAACCTACTCTTGTGGGACTGGTGTGACAGCTGTAGCCTTAGTGGCGCATCACCTGCTAGGGCGAACCAACCCCATATCGATCCGAACGATGGGGGGAAACCTCCGGGTTTCGTTCGATCCTACGGGTAAGGAACAGTTTGAGAATATCCATCTCATTGGGCCCGCCAAACGGGTATTTACTGGTCTGATAACTGTTTAGAGGCAAAAGGTATACGTAGTTAAGTTGATGCTATTCTGGCTGGAAACAAGCTTTTGACGAATGATTGGCCCTAAAACAAAAGCTTACTTTCTTCCATCTGGTATTGTCACCCAGACAGACTGCTTCGCCGGTTTATCATCGTCGCTATACACCTATTGACTGGGTTGTTGAAAAGCAAACCACCTCGCCCGGTTTTATGATCGTAAAATATAGGATGTATCATACATCTTCAATGATACCGCCGTGCAGGTGATAGATCGTTTTGTGCTGAAACTCGGGTTGCCGTAGTAAATCTTTGGCCGCTACCCGACTTCGTACGCCGTTTGTACACATCACAATAATGGTAGCGTAGGGGAGTAGCTCGGATTTGCGTTGGCGTATGTCGGGTAAAGGGATGTTTAGCCCACCAAGGTTAAATTCGTCGAACTCCCACTCATCGCGAACATCCACTACGACTGTATTCGGTTGCTGACGTAGTTGTTCCAGTTCGGGTAACGTAATGTCGGTGTAGGAATGTGTAAGCATATACGTGCACAACATCCAATGGCCGCGAGCTGTTCCGAAGGCATTCTAGAGTTTCTTTATCAATAAAATATGTATTTCGCTCACTTTATAGCGATTTCCCCATCCACATTCCAGATCAACCTGCTTGCCTGTTTCGATAAAGCGGACAATGGCCGTACGTTCCGATGGTTTTGGGTTCGCAGGGAGCTCATTCAGGGCTTTTTCGAGAATGGGTCGCGTAACCGAACTTGGCTTAAACAAATTTGCTGTTGACTGGGAAGAATTGCTATGAATCCGAATGTGACTGTCGCAACCGTCAACAAAAAGCTGGTTCTCATAGAGATCGGCTGTTTCAATGCGTTGGGCTCCTTCTGGAATAGTATCTGAATGACAGCCGATCAGAACGAATGTAACTAGTATGCAAAATAGTTTCATGGCTGAGGTTTATTTGCGAGATAGACCCCGGAAAGCAATGAATCGTTGGAAGGTAAATGAGTATCAATAAGGAAAAATCTGTCAATCTGTCAGATTACCCCATACTGGAACAGGATTTGAGCAAAGGCAGCTAGATTATAAGACTATACTCATAGCTAACTATCTATTTATGGAAGCCGTACAGAATGAAAAAGGGCAGATCTCGATTCATACAGAGAACATCTTCCCGATCATCAAAAAATTCCTTTATTCCGACCACGAAATTTTTCTGCGCGAGCTAGTTTCCAACGCCGTTGACGCTACTCAAAAACTACGTCAGTTGTCGTCATTTGGTGAGTTCGGTGGTGAACTCGGCGATTTGAAGGTGACGGTATCGCTGGATGAAGACGCTAAAACCATTACCGTTAGCGATAACGGCATCGGTATGACGGCCGATGAAATCAAGAAATATATTAACCAGATCGCTTTCTCCGGGGCAACGGATTTTCTGGAAAAATATAAAGATAAAACCGATGATAAGGGGCAAATTATCGGCCATTTCGGGCTCGGCTTTTACTCGGCATTTATGGTGGCAGAGAAAGTTGAAATCGTTACCAAATCCTACCGGGATGGGGCCGAAGCCGCTCGCTGGGTGTGCGATGGATCAACTGAGTTTGAACTGACACCTGCCGAACGTGCCGAGCGCGGAACCGATATCATTCTGCACATTGCTCCCGATTCGGAAGAGTTTTTGACTAAAGGACGGTTGCAGGGAATTCTGGATAAATACGCCCGGTTTCTGCCAGTGTCCGTTGAGTTCGATGGCAAAGTCGTGAACAATACGTCGCCAATCTGGACGAAATCGCCTTCTGAACTCACCGACGAGGATTACAAATCGTTCTACCGGGAGTTGTACCCGATGAGCGAAGAGCCCCTGTTCTGGATTCACTTGAATGTCGATTATCCGTTCAACCTGACGGGCATTCTGTACTTCCCCCGGATTAAGAACGAACTGCGTTTCCAGCGCGAAAAAATCCAGCTTTATAGTCGTCAGGTATTCATTACGGATGAGGTAAAAGACGTAGTGCCTGACTTCCTGATGATGCTTCACGGTGTTATTGACTCGCCCGATATTCCGCTCAACGTTTCCCGTAGTTTCCTGCAGGCCGATGCCAATGTGAAGAAAATCAATGGCTATATCACCCGTAAAGTCGCTGATAAACTGAACGAACTGTTCAATGCTGACCGAAAAGCCTTCGAAGAAAAATTCGATGACATCGGCCTGTTTATTAAATACGGCATTCTGAGCGATGACAAATTCTGGGAAAAAGCTAAATCGTTCGTTCTGCTGAAGAACACGGAAGGAGCGTATGCTACACTGGATGAGTATCGGGAGAAAATTCAGGCCAATCAGACCGACAAAAACGAAACGCTGGTGATGTTATATACGACTGATGTCAAGCAGCAGCATGCGTACATTGAGTCGGCTACGCGTCGGGGCTATGATGTGCTGAGAATGGATAACGTGATCGATGCGCACTTCATCAATGCGCTGGAGCAGAAACTCGAAAAAGTTCACTTCCAACGGGTAGATGCCGATACGCTCGATAAACTGATCGATAAGGGCCTGAACAACGAGAGCGTTCTGTCGGAAGCCGATAGCACCAAACTGAAAGAAGTGTTCGATACCGTGTTGGACAATAAAATGCTCAATGTGAGTGTGGAAGCCCAGCCCGTCGACGAACTGCCGGTTACGATCACTTTCCCTGAATTTATGCGTCGTATGAAAGACATGGCGGCTCTGTCGGGGGAACAGTCATTCTACGGAAATCTGCCTGTAACGTACAACATCGTCGTCAACGCCAATCACCCGATTACGGCCAGAATCTTGGCTGAAACGGATGCGGACGCGCAAAAAGCACTGGTGAAGCAAGTGTATGATCTGGCGCTACTATCGCAAAATATGCTTTCTGGCGCTGACCTGACTGCCTTTGTAAAACGCACAGTCGCCGGGTTATAATGCTATAGGTAAAGAGGTAAAGTATAAACAGCGGGCCGATGCGAATGTCGCATCGGCCCGCTGTTTATACCCGTCCGTTACTGCTACGAGGCATCTTGGTGATTGGGTTGCTTCCTTGTTTAGCTGGGCGGGTGAACCATATTTTACGACGGGCGATTAACCGTCCCAGTACAAATAGGAGGAGTAGCCCAATCAGTACAATAGCAATGAGGGGCAGAAAGATAGTGACCAGCGATAGCCCTATAGAGGCTACATTTTCGCCCGTGGCTACAACAGGATTGGCTAATCCGCCCGTGGTAGCCGTTGAACCAAGGCGTAGTAGACTGGTTCCTGCCTGAATAATACCTGCTGAACTGCCGCCGAGCATCAGGCCAAGTCCCCAATGCAGAATGGGGTTATCAATGTGCAGGAAGGACGTACTGAGCAACGTTCCGGCAATAATCGATGTCGGTGTCGCCAGCGTATCCAGTGCGTTGTCTAGCCATGGAATATAATAGGCTCCCACTTCAACTGCTGTGGCTACCGTTAGCCCTAAAAGAGCGGGCCACTGGCCTATCCATTCAAAACCGTGCACGGTACCAATAAGACCCAGCTTAGTGCCAATGCTGGCAATCAGCAGCGGTACGAAAACCCGAAACCCACAACAGGCTGCTAAACCAACGCCAATGCAGGCACTCATGATCCATTCGAGGGACATAAGGATGTGAAACCTTTATGTAAAAAACTGTGGACTAAAATTCATTAAAAAAGCCTCATCCGTTGCCCGTGTTAATCCGGTATACAGCCAGCGCACAAACTCGTCGTTGACCTGCCCATCCGGCAGGAAACCCTGATCGATAAATATGGCGCTCCACTGGCCCCCTTGTGCTTTATGACAGGTAAGCGCGTAAGCAAACTTTACCTGAAGAGCATTCAGATAAGGGTCTCGACGGATAGCTTCCGTTCGCTCCTTTTTGCTTTTAATGTAGAAATAGTCTTTCATGACACTTTCATACAAGCCCTTATACTGGTCGGAGGTTAGCGATGGCGATGGCGAATACAGTGTATCCAGGATAATTTTGGCTTCAAAATCAGGCTGATCGTCATAGTCGACCATACGTAGGGTGACCGTAGCGAACCGGAAACCATGCATTTCTTCTTTATTCCGAATCTTCTGCACTTCCACAAACTCACCATTAGCCAGAAAACCAGCGGGCGAGTCTTCGTCCAGAATGGTGTAGTTATTTCGGGCAATCATCAGCATATCACCGGCATCCAGTTCTTCTTCGCATTGGTCGATCATCCGTCTTACAAACTGATTATACTGGACGGCGGTTTTATTTGATCGACAAATAATGGCAGTATTTTCGCGCCCATACTTATCATAAGCGTATCGGATGCCATCTTCCAGCTTGGTAAGGGGCATTTTATAGATGTCGTTAAACGGCTGAACAACCAGTCGAATGGCCGGGCTTTCGGACCCAGAACTTACCGGCTTGTCGCTTAACAAGGCATCGAATCCAACCGCTTTTGGGGTGGGGGAAGGGGAGCCGTCAAGAAGCATTCGCAGATTGGTAGCGTTGTAGAGAATACCTGATTCTTCATCCTGCCGCATCACTTCCGTCAACTCCTGTTCATAAACCGACATGTCGAACGAACTGGCAAGAAACCCACGGTCGAGGGCGGGGCTTAATTCCTGTCCGATAGGAGGTAGCTGAGCCGTATCGCCAACCAGCATGAGCTTATTGCCGGGACTCTCGAAAACAAAATCGATCAGATCGGTCAGAAGGCCTTTTCCGCCAAATTCGGCTTCATCAGAAATCATGGAGGCCTCATCGACGATAAAAAGTGTGTCTTCGTGATAATTTTTCTGCCGTTGAAAGGCCAGCACACCCGATCCAGGATCAGCCACCTGGCGGTAAATTTTCCGGTGGATGGTTTGGGCTGGTTTCTTGGCGTAATTGGTCATCACTTTAGCCGCCCGTCCTGTAGGGGCTAATAAGACAGATTTATAGCCAAATCGGGGAAGTACTTTGATGAGTGTTCCAACCAGCGTGGTCTTACCTGTACCGGCATAGCCACGAAGCAGAAAACAGTCTCGATAATGTTCGTATTCTTCGCGGGTGATGAACGCGCCAATCTGATCAAAAAACTGACTCTGGCCAGCGGTGGGCTTAAAAGGGAAACGTTTAGCCAATAATTGAGCGGCTGTTTGGGTTTCGTTCATGCTTCTAAGTTACAAAAAAACGAGGAAAGAAGAAAGGGGCGGAGTCGCAGAAATGGAGGTATAAACCGGAGCCAGAGTAACTGAATTTTATCAATTTTTAATTCTTTCTCTCGTTCGCTTTCATCCCTAACTCCTTTTTTTTATCTTCACCGACCACTAAATCCTTCTAACTCAAATGAAAATACGTCAAATTCTTCAGGGGAAATCGATTAATGCTCTCTATTCCGTTTCGTCGGATCAAACTGTACTCACGGCACTGGAGCTCATGGCTGATAAAAACATTGGGGCGGTGTTAGTAGTGGACAAAGGCGAACTGACCGGGATCTTCTCCGAACGGGATTATGCCCGAAAAATCGTCCTGAAGGGGCGTCATTCGGATGATACGAAAATTGTCGATGTAATGACAGCCAATGTCATAACCATTGCTCCGGAGCAGAGCCTGGAAGAGTGTATGCGCATTATGTCGGATAAGCATATTCGTCACCTGCCTGTCATGGATAAAGGCGAATTGGTAGGCATTATTTCGATTAATGACGTAGTGACGGCTATTATCCGGGATCAGAAAACCCGGATTGATTCACTCGAAAGTTATATATCGGGAACGTATTAAGTAGTAGAAGCGAGGAGTTAGCAGTGAGAATGGCTGACGCATAAAAAGAACGCACAAGCTATTCTCACTGCTAACTCCTCGCTCCTGCTACTTAAAATTTTCTACCTTTGCGTCCCCAAACGATGAACAGTGCATGACACAGGTAGATTGGCCCCATCAGGAGGTACAGAAACTATATGGGAATCGAATCCGGGTTCGGGTTTGTGGATTGTGCCGCGAAGGGGATCAATTGCTGATGGTTCGCCACCAGGGCCTTGGGCCAACTAATACATTTTGGAGTCCTCCGGGGGGAGGCATACAATTCAGTGAACGAGCGGCAGATGCGTTAGTTCGGGAGTTTAGGGAAGAAACTGGACTGGATGTTGACATTAGCGGCATGCTCTTTGTTAGTGAATTTGTTCAACCTCCCCTTCACGCTTTGGAGCTATTTTTTGCCGTTGCGATCAAAAGTGGTAGCCTTAAGCTGGGCTATGATCCCGAAATGAGTCCGGATCGTCAGCTTATTGACGCGGTGAAATGGATGTATTTTGATGAAATAAAGGAGTACCCGGTTCAGGAAGTGCACCATGTGTTTCAGCAATGCAAATCACTCGACGAGGTGTTCCAACTGAGAGGCTACTTGCTGTGAGGGATAAACACAACCGATTAGTAGTTAATTGATTCGTTTTTACTGTTTAGTTATCTGAATTTGTGCAACTTGCTGTGACCCTTTCGCCTACTGTAACTATCCAAGCCGATTCGTTCGACCCACGACGTACCGACCAGTCTGTTCTATGCCTGGAAGTCGGGAAAGATCGGTTTCAGGTGTTGGTACAGAATGGTCGTAAGCAGGCGCTATACCTTGAAGATTATACCTTTCCGTCGCTCCTGGCCGATCGTTTGCTGACGAATGTGTTACCGGATATATTTCGGTATCATAAAGTGCTGTCGGCCGGTCCATGGCAGGAAATTCGCATTGGTATCAATTCACCGTCATTTACCCTGGTCCCTCAGCCATTATATCGGAAAGAATATGCGGGCAGTTATCTGGCACTGATGCGTGGGAGTGAACTGCCTGCTCATGAATTTGCACAGGCTTTTCTGCACACCAATGAAGGGTTTCTGACTGTATTCAATCTGGAACATCCGTTGGCCGATTTCTTCTCGGAAATGTATCCGCTTCAGCCATTGACTTTCGTGCATCAGACCAGTGCTCTGGTACGAGCTACTGCCGATCTGGATCGTCATTTACTGACACCTAATACGGTGTATTTATATTTTGAAGACGAATTTGTTACGATTCTATACCGGAAAGAACACCAGTTACGCTACTGCAATCGATTCGGGTATAAGCACGTGCAGGATTTAGTGTATTACGTACTTTATATATTTGACGAGCAAGGGTTACCTACGGATACAAGTAGTATATCGCTGTATGGTGAAATTACCCCTTTTTCGGAAGCCTACACTGAATTAAGCCACTTTCTGCCAAACCTTTCGTTTGGGCAGATACCTCCCGGATTAGCACTGGCAAACGAATTTGATGACCTGCCAGCGCATCGTTATTTAAGTTTATACGGATTAGGTTTATTGAGTGATTAAGCGAATGTATGATTGAGAGAAATTGGCTCAATCGCCCAATCGTGTGATCGCTCGTTCGCTCTTTATGAAACGAATTGCATTGTTTCCTGGCTCGTTTGACCCATTTACGAAAGGCCACGAAGATATTGTGCTGCGGGGCTTACGATTGTTCGATGAGATCGTGATTGGTATTGGGCGCAACGCTCACAAAGAGCGCTATTTTCCGCTCGATCAGATGATTCGCCTGATTGAGGGAGCCTTTTCCAACGAACCGGCCGTACGCGTCATTAGTTACGACGGTCTGACGGCGCTTGTGGCCAGGGAAGTGGGAGCCCGGTTTTTGCTACGGGGATTGCGTAATACCACCGATTTTGAGTACGAGAACGGTATATCACAAGTTAACCGATACGTTTACGAAGGGGTCGAAACGGTATTTTTGATTACCTCCCCCCATCTGGCCCCCATCAGTTCGAGTATTATTCGCGACCTGCACCGGTATGGCCAGCATGTCAACGAATTCCTGCCCTATCCATTAGATGATTTGCATCTGGTAAAGTGATAGTAGTAGTCAGGATGATAGCCCGGTGAATCGTAGCCCTAAAGGGTTTTTGGTGCAAATGAATGCCTGCTTTGATTGATCTCAAATCGCTAAAAAGTTTGCTAGTGTAGCTAACAGATTCTGTATCTGCTATAAATGGTATTGACGGAGGGGGGGACATGCATCTGCAACTGTTTTTAAAAGCAGGTTGTCGCATACTTTTATCCAAATATGGGTGCGTAATCCTGGGCGAACTGCGCAAATGATCGAGGTGGTTTCCCCGTCACTTCCTGCACACTCGGGCTAACCAGCGCGGCCTCTCCGCGAGCGTAGTGGGCGTAGTCTTCAATCAACCCATCGGCCTGCCAGTCGGGGAAGCCGGCTTTTGTCAGTTCGGCCCGCATCACGGCTGGGGGAATATCCACAAATTGGACTGGGTGCCCTAAGGCCGTCGTTAGCTGGTCAGCGACGTCGGTATGGCTCAAAGCTTGCGGCCCTGTTAGCGTATACACGTTTCCTTCATGGCCGGCTTGGGTGAGGACTACAGCCGCCACGGCTGCTATATCGCGCACATCGATCATACTTATGCGGGCTTCGCCGATAGCAGCAAAAAACTCGCCCTGTTCAGCAATGGATTGACGGAATCCTAATAGACCCTGCATAAAAAGATTGGGTCGCAGAAACGTGAACGCCATACCCGACTGTTGGATGGCTTGCTCAACTATTGCATGGTACCGTAAAAAACGCACAGGAGAGTGTACATCAGCCGCTAACTGAGAGAGTTTGACGATGTGCTGCACGCCCGCTTGCTGTGCCTGCTCTACAAAGTGCAACTGCTGTACTTCGGCTTGCTTCGAGGAGGGCGTAAGCAAAAACGCTTTCCTGATGCCTTGCAACGCCTGAGCCAGGGAAGCCGGATCGTTGAAATCACCCAATACCGCGTCCCCGCCTGGCAATTGGCTGAAAAACTTCGCATCTGTCCGAGAGCGCACCATTGCCCGAAACCGAACCCCCTGCCCGGAAAGGGTGTTAATTAGTTCGCGGCCGACGTTGCCCGTGGCACCAGTTATGAGTACAGGAACTGCATATTGATTGACTGCCTTTGAACCTGATTTTTCTGTCGTTTCCATCTACTTTCGTCTTTTGATTATTATGAACGCGACAAAGGTCCAGTCTGAGAGTCAGCTAAAATTGTACGAAAACGAAATGTCAGCGCCCACGAGTAGTCAGCTCGTAGAAGCCGACGAGCGGCTGGCGACGATTTTTAGCCATTTTTACTGTGTGCAGCAAGACTCTAATGCACACAGACTAGTCCAGCAGTTACTACCCAACTACGAGATGCTGCTCGCGTTCAATTTCGGTCCGGCCATTTCTGTACAGTTGGATGAACGGGCTTTTAAGGTTCATAGAACAGTTGTGCTGGGGCCAGTACAAACCCTGCTGCGATACGAACTGCCACCGGGGGGCGATCTGATTGTCGTTAATTTTACGCTCAATGGATTCTACCGGCTATTGGGCCAGCCCATGCACCAGTTCCGGCTGGATGAATGGCAGGGTGCCAATGATGTGCTGAACTCGCAGGTTTTCGATACGCTTTGGGAGGAGCTTTCACACATGACCACTCTTGCCGATCGACTACAGCGAATTAGTTCGTATATACTGACTCACCTCAAATTCGGAAGAGAATCGACTGACACGATCATCAATAGTGTTCCGTTGTTTAACCAAAATGTCGTTGACCCGGTGAAAGCGATCGCTGCGGACCGGGGTTTATCGGCCCGCAGCATTCAGCTTTATTTCCAAACTAACCTGGGCTATTCAGCGAAGGATTTAACCCGTTTTCTGCGATTTAAACATGTGATGACATACCTGATTCAACGTGCTCCTAATGCTGTTGACTGGCCGGGTATAGTCGATCAGTTTGGTTACCACGACCAAAGTCATTTGATTCGGGATTTTCGCCATTTTCTGGGTATGACGCCCCGTCAGTTCAGTCAGCAGGTTCGACAGGGAGCCGTCTGCGTAAGTAAAGCTGGTAAGATATACTGACAGGGTTCAGGTCCGCAGACCAGACTTCGTTAGATAGATGTCCGAACCTCTCAACCGGGGGCGCGGGTTGTTTTCAGGATAATAAATATAGGGCAAGATAGCTAGTTCGCAATTTGCGTGGTTGGTGCCTGTCAGCGGGCAATGAACAACACGGATTGTTGGACTTGATAGGGCCAGAGGAACTTGCTACCTTATGCATCAGTTCTAAATAAAGACTGCTGCTCGTGCAGAGTTGGAGGACGACCTCCCTCACGGTGAGAACAAAATCGGGACGGCCCGGCTAAATCGTTAACAAGTTTAGTCATGGCCTGGATCTTGCTGGTATTGGCCGGTTTATTAGAAATTCTTTGGGCGTATTCAATGAAACAGTCCGAGGGCTTCACTCGCCTAACACCTTCTGTTATTACTATTGTTGCTATGCTGGGCAGTTTTGCCCTACTGGCCTTAGCCATGCGCTCTTTGCCCCTTGGCACCGCTTATACCGTCTGGACGGGCATCGGAGCCACTGGCGCTTTTATATTGGGCATTGCGTTTCTGGGCGAGCAGGTGAGCTTTATTCGAATAATCGCGGCTATTTTAATTGTGTGTGGCCTCATTCTTATGAAACTATCCTCAACGCATTAACCTGATTCACATTTGATACGCCTGGAGAGCACCTTGATTAGGTAAGGAAAAAAAACGTTGTATTTTGTATATTCCGAATGAATTTGCAGGTTAGCTGTCGACTACGACAATGCCCGTTTTTTGCGGAGAAATATCTCCGCAAAACGGGCATTGTCGAACTGATGATCCCAGGAATCACCTGACTTAATTCTATGATCTATGAGCGAATGGTAAGCAGTTTACATGGGGAACAGAATGCTTACCAACAGAAAACTGGCAACCACAGAGATCCTTTGAGCCCTGTAGAGTTGACCCTGTCGCTTTAGGAGTTCTATCATCGTGAAAACAACTCAGGTCTTTTCACAATGAACCCGTTGCTGCTGACTACTCCACTTTCTGCTCTCTGCCCGCTTCATCGATGACGTAACGGATGGAGCTAAAGGAATTTGTCAAAGCCAGTTTGGTTTCGCGCCAGTTGAGCCAGGCCAGTTTTTCAATATCTTCATCTTGCTGTGGGGTCATCCGGCTATCATCGAGAGCAGCCATCCTATACCAGCGCGTACGTTTCAGAATACGGCTTCCATTGAGCGTATAGGTGTGCCAGGTCGTGCAGATGCGTTCCCCAACTGCCACCTCTACATTGGTTTCTTCTTCCACTTCACGCACTGCCCCTTCTTTTGACGATTCACCTGGGTCTAATTTCCCTTTGGGCAAATCCCAGACCCCTCGCCTGAACATCAGCAGAATCTTATCGTCCTTATAAACAACCCCACCGGCTGCTTTAATCACTTTAAACGGCTTTTTTATCGCTTCTTCACAGGCTTCTTTATCCAGGCAGCCCAAAGTAACAGAAAGCAGGTTACTCGTCTCTGACCGTTGAAGTAGTGTAAGAAGTTTACTGACGGTTGCCGGGTTGGCATTCAGAATCAACAGGTGCCCATGTAGAGATTCTGCTCTAAGAGCCTCTAAACGAGCATCGACAATTTCATCATAATCCGTAAAAGAGGGTTGAGAAGACGACGTTGAGCCTGTCAGTTGAGCAGCGGCTTTGGGACCAATGAGCCGAATTGGTTGGTCGTTAATGAAAACAATCATCAGAGCATAGGCGGTTCGAACTGTAAAAGTAGTAAAATGGACGGTCAGTCGTATGGTCAAAACTGTTGCAAACCAGTTCAGTTTCTATATTTTTGCAACAGGACAACCTTCTTCCTTTGTGGAACTCCTTATAATTCTGCTACTAACCATCCTGAACGGTGTGTTCTCGATGTCGGAAATTGCCTTAGTTTCTTCGCGCAAGTCTAAATTAGAAACCGCTGCCAAAAACGGTGATCGTCGGGCACAGGTGGCGCTCGATCTGTCGAACTCTCCCAATCGATTTTTGTCGACTGTGCAGATTGGGATTACCCTGATCGGTATTTTGCTCGGTATTTTTTCGGGCGACAAACTGACAGACGATGTTCAGAACTTTGTGGTTCAGGTTTCCTTCCTACAGCCGTATGCCCATTCGATTGCCGTTGTGCTGGTACTGCTTCTGTTAACGTATCTGTCGTTGGTGTTTGGCGAGCTTGTTCCCAAACGCATTGGTCTGTCGAACCCAGAGGGAATTGCCAAAACGATGGCCGGGCCAATGATTTTCCTGTCGAAGCTCACCTCGCCCTTTATTGCTTTACTGACCGTCTCCAGCGATTTGCTGCTTAAGTTGCTCAATATCAAACCCAACGAAAGTGCCGTAACGGAAGAGGAAATCAAAAGCCTGATTCAGGAGGGGACTACGGGAGGAGCTATTGAAGAAATTGAGCAGGAAATTGTACAGAACGTCTTCCAGCTTGGCGACCGTAAGGTTACCTCATTGATGACCAATCGGCAGGAAATCGTTTATCTTGATCTGGAAGATGACTTGGCCGAGAACAAAGCCAAAATACTGGAATACAAGCACTCTGTCTATCCGCTTTGTAACGGCGGGGTCGATGATGTAGTTGGCCTGATTTATTCCAAAGATTTTCTGGGGAAAGACCTGGATACCGAACTGATGCGCCTGAACGACATTAAGCGGGATGCCTTATTTGTTCCTGAAAACAACCGGGCGTATCAGGTGCTGGAGCGTTTTCGGGAACGGCGCCAGTACGTAGGTGTCATTGTCGATGAATACGGGGGGATACTGGGTATTATCACACTCAACGATATTCTGGATGTGCTGGTTGGTGATATTAATGATGATGTCAATTCTGATTACGAAATCCGCGAGCGTGAGGATGGCAGTTTCCTGATTGATGCGCAATTACCGTTTGAAGATTTCCTGTCGTATTTCTCAATTAATATCAATGCACAGACTAAGCGTGAACTGACGGGGTTCGACACCCTCGGTGGGTTTGCGTTGCATATTTTGAAAGACATTCCCAAAACGGGCGAGTCATTCGTATGGCATGGGTACCGCTTCGAAATTATGGACATGGATAAAAGCCGGATTGATAAAATACTGGTCAGTAAATTAGGCGAAGAATAAACCCATAATGCCATTTACAGGACGCCCGGCAAAAATTGTCGGGCGTTTTTGTTTGTCACAACCGGACTGAATATCCTCAAATTCTAGGATATGAAATCGTCAATTTTAAGGATTTTCGTTCGGCCCACAAACGCACAACTTTGTACTGTTATCCAATAGCCATAAAGTAACAAGTGCCCAGAGCAGGCTATTGAGCTAGATGTATATAGAATTAGGTTTTTGGATATTTATCATTCAAATTACAGCGGTCGTACCAGTTACATAAATAGCCATGCGTATTCTACTTGCCGAAGACCACCGGATATTGCTGGATAGTTTAGCACTGCTTCTGTCGAGCATTGAAGGTATTGAAGTGGTTTCTAAACATACCAATGGCAAGCAGGTACTGACCTCACTGGAAATAGAATCCAATATTGACCTGGTAGTTTCTGACCTGCAAATGCCAGTAATGGGCGGTATTGAATTGACGCTTCAGCTCCGCGAACGCTTCCCCCATGTACGAATTTGTCTGTTGACAGTGGCCGACCAACCGGAGGCCATAAAGGAAGCAGTACGCGCTGGGGCCGATGGCTATGTACTAAAAAGTGCTGAGCGATCGGAACTGGAAATGGCGTTGACGATGATCGAAAAAGGGCACAAATTTTACAGCCAGCAAGTACTGATGCAGTTGGCTAACGAAACAGGTCTGGAATTAGCCCCCGTCGTTGATAAGCCCCAAAAGATTGCCATTACCCAACGCGAACTGGACGTACTGAAACTAATTGCTCAGGAGTATTCGGGTACGCAGATTGCCGAAAAGTTATTCATTAGCCCGACCACGGTAGAAACGCACCGAAAGCATTTAATGCAAAAACTAGGCGTTCAGACTACGATTGGCCTGGTGAAATATGCCCTTAAATATCAGCTTGTTTAATTTTTTCATAACTCTATAGCCACAAGAATTTCATGGACCAGGAATCTGAAAAACCATTTGATGGGAAGAGAAAATATATTCACATTCAAGGCTTTGTTAGCCGCGATAAAGCTAAAAATTTTCTTTTTCCTTTAGCCTCGGGCAAGGATGCTACGTTTAAGATATCGACGAAACTACCAGTTAGCCAGGAGGTATTTCAAACAAACGTTGGGCGCAAACCAATCCAGTTTGCTAACCTATTTATACCTTATTCGGCCGAAGCGATTAGTGTCCTGAAAGAAGGAACTGGCCGATTTGTTGAAGAGATTATTATTATTGGCCCTGATAAAGTACCGGGAGGAAAGCCCCCGGGGGTTGTTGACCCACCAGTACCGGAATCGATCTTACATCTTGATTTTAGAGTCGAGATTAGTGAATTTGGGCGAGTTACTGAAGTCGTTGTTTTTAAGGCAAATTAACTAGCGTTAGATCAGTTGGCTGTAGCGTTCAAATTCTAGATTTGATGCCATACATTAAACCGGAATTTGAACGCTGATTATTGTCCCAAAAGGCTTGTTGGCCATAGCCTGAAAGGTTCCTCCCAACGCATCGAGTCGGCTCTGAATATTTTGTAACCCGATACCCTGTTCGAACTTCGGTTGAATTCCTCGCCCATTGTCCAGTACTGTCAGTTTAACATCTGCTGAGGTTTGATGTAACTGAATAAGTGCCTCCGTAGCCTGTGAGTGTCTGATGACGTTATTTATCAATTCCAGAACAATACTGTATAAATTGAATTCTATTATAGAAGGCAGTCGTTCTATTGGCAAGGTGGTATGAAGTGTGAAGTGGATTAAAGCATTTGTATTCAACTTGGAAATTAACTTGGTCAGTACATTGCAAAGCCCTTCGTTTTCGAGATCGTTAGGTAAAATATTGTGTGATATATTACGCACTTCAGCATAGGCATTCCCCATCATTAGCCTGATATTCTGGTAAATTATTTGCTCATGCTCTGGTAAACTTTTCGGATTAATTCCCTGAATACTCATATTAAGAGCACTTAGTAAGCTACTCAAATTGTCATGTAGTTCAATCGCAACCCGCTTACGTTCAATAGTTTGCCCTTTAAACAGAGCCTCTTTTATTTCCTCATTTTTGCGTACAAGCTCCGAATTGGCCTCTGAAAGTTCACGAGTACGCTCCTGCACCCTTTGTTCTAATGACTGGTTCAGACCGGCTAGTTGTTCCTGAGCATTTTCGAGTAAAATCTTTTGCTGATTTATTTGTCTGTTTTTGGCTTGTAATTTTCGATTGTTCCAGAATAATAAGCCTGTTGCGAGCAGAATACCCAAAAAGCCCACAAATAAACTATTGCGCGTTTGCGCTAATTGTTGGTTTTTGTTCTGCTGGGATAAGAGTTGTACTTGTTGATTTTTTAACGTATTCTCATGCTGTACATTTTCATATTGTGCCTGCAATGTCTCTATTCGGGCTTCGGTGGTTTCCCGGTTAAGGCTATCTTTTAAAGTAATGTAGTGCTCGTAGGCTTCTAACGATTCACGGGTTCTTCCTAATTTTTTGTAAATTCTATGTAATTTCTCCTGGGTTTCAAGTAGCGTAGATGTGTTTTTCATAGTCACACTTTGCTTTTGTACATTCAGGCTGTATTGAAGAGCTTTTTCCCATTTGTGTTGCTTCATAAATAAGCCTATCAGATTGAGCAGGATACTACTTTCCAGATCAAAGCTCTTCGTACTTTGGGCCAGTTTCAACGCATTCTGATAATACACGGCGGCTTTATCTAACTGATCAAGTCCCTCATAGGCCCAACCTATTTCATGTAAACTTTGTGCTTCATACCAGCGTTCTCTGCTGGCTTTGGCAATGCTGTAAAACTTTAGGTACTGCTTGAGTGCTAACGTATACTCTTTTCTTTGTTTGTAATTTGATCCATATACATTCAGAATCTCCATTTCTGTTTGTATATCAGGATATTTCTTGAGCAGGGCTAAACCTTTCTCACAAAAATTAAGTGATTTTCGATAGTTGTTTAGGTTGTAATAAGAATGGGCTATCGAGTAATAAATATAGGCGATCTGGCGATTGTCATTTTGCTTCTCAGCAATTAGTAAAGCTTTATACAATAGCCTGATGCTCTCAAAATCAGCACCTTTAACTCGATTTAAATAGCCAGCATAGATATACGCCTTGACTAATCCCTGTTGAAAATGCTGACGCTGACAGAGGGTGATTAAGGCCGCATTGTATTGTAAAGCCGAGTCTACCTGTATATCGGTATAGGCTTCCATTAGCTTCTTATTAAAATAGCAAGCAACAGAGTCTCTGTCTCGACTCAATGGTTGTTTTTGTAGAGTTACCAGACCCTGTTTCAGGCTATCGATCTGACTCGTCTGCGCCAGACAGACCTGAGCGAAGAGGCATGAGACAATTAGTAACTTCTTCATAGAATGGTGGATTACGAACAAACATACTAAGGCCAGCTTAATTTCCAATCTGGAAGACTGGGTTAACATAGTACGACAATATCCTAGAATTCAGGGATATAAAATCATAAAAATCCGGGATTTCGGCAGCAGACATGGATGCGGACCTTTGACCTGTTCATTTGGAGTTCGCTGCAAACTCTATGGATGGGCGCTAAAAAATCTGCTCTGTCATTCAGAAAATCAAAAAATCAATGAAACCCTCATTTCCGCTTCTTTCCACGCTGTTTTGCCTATTGTTGTTATGGGTTGCCTCCTGTAAGAAAACAGAGGATACTCCATCGCCAGGTGGAGGGACAACCACGCCAGCCACCAAGAGTTCGGCCAAATCCATTACAACTTTTGCATTTAATGCCCTTAGTCCAGCAGTTACTGGAACGATTGATGCCACGGCCAAAACCATTTCGGCCACTGTTACGTCGGGTACAGACGTGACGAAACTGGTACCAACCATTACGCTTTCCGACAAGGCGACGGTGTCGCCAGCCTCAGGCGCGGTACAGGATTTTTCGAAAGCTGTAACCTATACGGTCACTGCCGAAGATGGCAGTACGCAGGCGTATACGGCGAGTGTATCAGTAGCGAAGCCCGTCAACAACGGTACGGTCTATATCGGCAGTTTGGATGGTAATCTATACGCCATAGATGCGCTGACCGGAGCAAAAAAGTGGCAGTTCACTACAGGCGATGCTGTGAATGGAACACCGACCGTAGTGAATGATGTAGTGTATTTTGCCAGTTGGGACAAAAAGCTTTACGCCCTGGATGCCGAAACGGGAACAAAAAAGTGGGAGTCTAATCCGTCATCCATTAACCTACTTCAGCCCTTTGCTGCACCGATGGTGGTTGATGGGCTGCTGTATTATGGGGGCGAACATCACTTATACGCCCTCGATGCCGCAACGGGTTCCCGGAAATGGGCGTATCAGCATGATGATGTATATCCCTGGCAGGCTTCGCCAACGGTGGTCGATGGGATTGTCTATGCCACCATTCGTGGTAGTTCAGGTAGAATGTCGGGGCTTCATGCCCTGGATGCCGCAACGGGTGCGCTGAAATGGCATCAGCCCGATATAGGTATTTCGGAGTCGTCGCCGGCGGTCGTAGACGGACTGTTGTATGCAGGTTCGGAATACAATGGTTTTATGGCTTTCGACGCGCAGACGGGCGCTATGAAGTGGACGTTTGCTAGTGGCTTGAGTGTCAATTCGTCTCCGACCCTCGCCAACGGCATCGTTTATATTGGTGCAAATGCATTTGGAAACAATCCCGGCACGAATAAACTCTACGCCTTCGATGCCAAAACGGGCGTGAAAAAATGGGAGTTTACTACCCCCGATGGTGGCCCTGAGGGCTCATCCCCATTTGTTGTCAACGGTATCGTGTATATAGGAGCGGGTGGCACGCTCTACGCCGTTGATGCCACTACGGGAGCTAAAAAGTGGGAAAATAAGCCCGAAGGAGCTGGCTCTCTTCAGTCAGGGCCGGTCGTAGCGAATGGGCTGGTTTATCTCGGCATTAATAAGAAACTCTATGCTTTCGATGCCGCTACCGGCGCTAAACAGTGGGCGTTTGAAGCAAGTCGTGCTGTCGATAATTCATCGCCCTGTGTGGTAGCCAAAGACGGCACAGTATATCATGCTGGAATTAGCGGCATGGTGCAGTAAAATAAACAGGCGACGCCGAAAACCTGGAATCGAGTAGGCTCCCATAATTTCTATCATATCCTTATGAAAACGATGCAAATCCTTTCCATGACTTTATTAATGGCTGTGTGCATTCTTCAAACAGCCTGTAAGGGGCCACAGGGTGAGGTTGGTCCCGCTGGGCCAACGGGCGCTAGCGGAGCGGCAGGCCCGGCCGGAAATGCCAACGTGATTCAAATTACCTACGGCTCGAAAACCCATTCGGGATCCGAATTGAGTTATGATTTAGTCGGGATCACGGCTTCCCAAATAAATAATGCGGCCTATTTTACTTACGTTACATCCAATGGCGTTATCTACTCCTTGCCAGGGGCAACCTCCGGTGGAGACAAAACGTATAAAGCAGCCATCAACCCCAGCACCCTAAAGTTATACATAAACCGAGTGGTGGGTTCTGGAAGCGAAACATTTACAGTAACTCGTCTGCTGGTAATTCCTGCTAGTGACCTTAAAAATGGTCGAAAAGCGGCTGTCGATTACAGTGATTACAATGCGGTGAAAGCTTACTACAATCTACCCGATTGATTGCGCATATCAGAATCAAGACTGGAGTAACCCCAACAATACGATTCAGGCCATGTCTGCGGCTGTGGTGAAGGAAACTACCCCACAATCGCCTTCCGAAAGTAAGCTCTACAGAAGGGGAAGCCGATTATGTAAAAGCAATGCATAGAATCAATCACGCTCTGGCAGCGAGCGTACATTTACACCGTTCATGAAAAAATATATTCTACTACTGGGAGGCATAGTGTTGTCTGTTAGTTTGTTAGGTCAATCGTCGGTCCGCATTGAAGCCCCACCAGCCACCGAACGACGAATTAACAAAGGGGCCTTTATGCTTCTTCAGAAAGGGGCCTATTCACCCAACGGTCGTTATCAATTGGCCTTGCCGAGTGATGGTAATTTGGTTCTGAATAGCTATCGGAACGGCAGTAGACAAGTGATCTGGAGTAGTAATACCGCCAATCGTCAGGTGAAATATGGGAGGTTTCAGGACGACGGAAATTTCGTACTATACGATGTCAATGACAGAGCCGTCTGGGCTTCCAACACCGATGGGCGAGGAGCTTATTTAGCGATACAGAACGACGGCAATGTGGTCATTTATGATGCTAATGATAAAGCCATCTGGAGCACCGATACCTGGGAGCGCTAGAGCATGAAAAAATACAGTCTATTACTAGGTTGTACCTTGCTGTCTGCTAGCTTACTCGCGCAGTGGCCGACCCGTAAAAAGTCGACTGCCAAGAAAAAACAACCGCAACCGTCAAACCGGGGGCTCTTCCGGCCAACTCACCGTCTAAACAAACGGTGGCGGTACTGGCACCGGTCAGCACTCAGACCATAGTTTCTTAAACCGGCACAACCTGCACCGGTTCAGACCGGCAACATTCGGTTAGCCGGAATCAATTTATGGACGATAAAGACAACACGGGTGTCGAGATTGATGTACGGAATGGTACCGTAATTATTATTCTCAATAGCTGGGGAGGAGGCCGGGAAACCTATACAACGCAAGTACAGCCAGGCGGTAAGCTACTGGTATCAACCAATAATGATAGTATAGTAACCGTCAGTCTGAATGTAATAAAAGGACAAGCTATTGATTAGGAATATCATGCCGCACAAAATTCGAGGCTTCTCGCTGAACGGTGGCCCGGTGGAGGCTACTATTTGAAAATCAGTGACTTGTATCAGCTATGCTGCCGTTCAGCGAGCAGTCTCCTTATAACCTAAAAAACTAATGAAAAGACGTATCTACTTCCTTCTGCTTTGGCTAGGGCCATTTGTAATGAGTATTCAAGGTTGTAAAAAGACCGAAACCGACCTAACTCCAACGGAACCCGATTGGGCAACACCTGTTTCGGGCGACTACAAAGGCTCATTCGGCGGCTCAACAAGCATCGAAACGGTAACCATCAGCAAGGCTGCGAACAAGGCCATCAATATGGCGATTAACGGGGGCGCGCCTGCCAAAAATATCGATATGCCAACCGCCACTACAATCGGGCGGGTCCTCTCCAGTACCGACTCGCCTGCGTTTGCGGGCTATACACTCAGTGGCACATTTTCGGGCAAAACCCTGAAAATGAACTATAAAGATACGGGTGGCGTGGTTCGATTCACCTTTTCGGGAACAAAATAAAGAGAATGACAACCGTCGCAGTAGGATACAAATTTTATGAAAAAAATACGGATGATGAGTGTATTCGTGGCCGTTGGTTTACTCACTGGCTGCGCACGTACCTACACCGATAAGTCGGCCAATGTGGATGGTCAGACCTTTGCGGTGCTTCCCTTCGACGTACAGATCGTGAAGAACATCAACGTGCAGCGCACCACGCAGGCGCAGCTCGACGAGCAAGCGAAAAAAGAGGCCTACCGTTACCAGTCGTCGGCCTATAGCTATATGCTCAGCAAACAAAAGGACTTTGTGATCGCCTTCCAGGACCCCGACGAGACCAACACCTTGCTGAAACGCAATAGAATCACGTATGAGAAACTCCACGACCTCACCAAAGCCGAGCTATCGGCTCTATTGAAAGTCGATGGGGTGATGTGGGGAAAAATGTACCGGCATGAGCTGATGCCGCAGGCCCTCGCCAAAGGCATCGATATTCTCTCAACGCAGACGAAGCTGGGCCTGGGCCCTACCACGGCCAATGAAGCCACCATGAACCTGAGCCTGTTCTCGAAACCTGAAAAGCGTGTTGTCTGGACATACCAACTGAAGGTGCCCGGCGGTGCTGACGAAAGCCCGGAGAGCATCACGACTCAACTGATGAATAATGCCGCCCGCAAATTCCCTTATCGCAAGCGCCGATAAATTACCATTGAGTCAGGCAACATACCATAGTCCTGTTTGCACTGTGAATTACATTGACAGCTACATCAAGTGGCCGTTGATCCAACCCGCCATGATGGGTAATCGCCTTATATACCAGGGCTCTAGAGAAAGCCTATTGTGAATGTAAAAACCCAATAAACTTTATAAGTTGATGAAAACACTCCTGCTTCTTTCGCTACTGAATATCAGTACCATGGCCATCGGCCAGCAACGAACCACAACTCCTGTTGGCCGGAAATCCTCATCGTCGGCAGTCAAGCCAACGCCAAAATCGTCATTACAGGCGTCTCCATCGGCGCAGCCTGCACAGTCACGGCAACAGCCTGCTCCAGCCACCCGACAGGCTCCTTACGACACGTATCAGGCCGACCGCACAAACGTAACCGTTATTGACCGCGAAAAACGCTATGACTACCGTTCGGTTATTAAGCTCAATTTTATGGGCCTGATTCTGGGTGGCGTAAATCTGGATGTTGAAAAACGAATAGCTCCTAAAACGTCGGTAATTCTTACGGGGGGCATTTATCCCTATGGGGTTCTAAAAGGCAGCTATCGGGTGGGTCTTGATTTCCGACAGTATCTGGGCGAGTCGTATGTTCCCAAAGGATTGTTTGTTTCGGCTGGCGGACTCTATCACTTTATTCCCTATGATAATAACACGACCTCGGCGGGGTTGGTGAATTTGCGGGCGCTCATTGGGTATCAATTCGTAACGGGGCATTTTACGTTTGAGGTAGCAGGTGGCCCGGCCTATGGTCTCATTATTACGGATAGCAAAAACCTCTCCGACGATCAAACCCGGATTTCGGTTGGCTTATTACCTGCGTTTAAAGCGTCGATTGGCTACGCATTCTGACAGAATAAGAAGTTAGGTTAGTAGGTTGGTTCACCGGCTCTCAATAATGAAGGTCGGTGACCTTTATCCCGCATCTGCCTGGCAACCCAGCATAGATTCATAGCTGTGCTGCAAAACGTATATATGTAACCGTTAGAGATAATTCTTCGTGTTTAACGTTTAATCAAAACAACATGCACTGTTATTCAATAATCCGCCTGATGGGCCTTTGCGGATTGCTTTGCTGCCTAATGGTGAGCCAGAGTTGCAACAAAGGCAAGAGCTCCCCAGCTCCTTCAAAAGCACCAACTATGGGGGCCACCACCGTCAGTACGGTTACGCACAATAGCGCAGCTCTGGCTTCTGCCCTTAAAACAACGGGCTTCAACACTAGCCAGAAAAGCCCTGTGTCGGAATATGGCTTTGTGTATGGCCAAACCGAAAACCCCACCGATAACAAACAAAAGGCGGGCGCAGCCACCGAAAATCCAGTCGATTTTACGGCTCAGCTCACCAGCCTTACGCCCGGTGTCAAGTACTTTGTACGGAGCTACGTGGTCTATACGCTCGACACCCAAACCGAAACGGCCTACGGGGAGCAAACGACGTTTACGACCCAGAACCTGAAAGCCCCCGACGTATCGACCAACGATGCGGCCGATATTACGGCCAGCGCTTTTTCGATAACGGGTAAGCTTACCGCCCTCGGCACCAGCGACGTTGTGCAGACGGGCCACGTGCTGTCGGCCGGTAATCAAACGCCTACTCTCTCCGACACCAAAACCGAGATGGGCGGCAGCAATGCCGTGCCGAAAGATTTTAAGAGCGTCTTTACGGGCTTGCAACCCAACACCACCTATTACGTACGGGCCTATGCCACCAACGCCACCGGAACGGGCTACAGCGAGGTGAAAAGCATTAAAACGGCCAATGTGCAGCCACCCGGCGTAACCACGGGCGATATCTCGAACGTAACCACAACGGGGGCCACTGTCGGTATGAATGTTATATCGGTAGGCACCAACAACTCCATTCAGGCGGGTGTTTGCTGGAGCAGCAGTAATCAGCAACCAACTACCAACGATAGCAAAACCAGCAACGGGGCCAATAGCACGCAGTTTTTTAGCAACAACCTTACCAGCCTTACGCCCAATACCATCTACTACGTGAGAGCCTATGCCACCAGCAAAGACGGTACGGGTTATGGCGATGTGAAGAGTTTTAAAACGGCAGCCGTAGTCCCTCCAATCATATCGGCGGTGAAGCGCGAAAGCGCACTGAGTTGTAAAACGAGCAATACGACGCAGGCGTTTTACAATGACCCCTGCGGTTCCGCTACGATTCCATCCGACCCTGCCATTCAGGTTAGCTTCACCTACCAGTCTCAAACCGAAACGCCCTCGCGGTTTGGCATTTGTCTGCAACCTGATAATCAATCGGGAGAGCCCGATATCAATAGTCCCAAAGTTGAGTCGGGCAACGCCTATGCCTCTACCGTTGGTGGGTATTTCTCCGCTCGTTTCAACGTACTAGCTAAGACGGGTAATACCAAAACCGTTAATTGTGGAACCCTCTGTTGCAACGCGACAGGCCCTTGCTTTACGCCATGTGGTAACCAAACCGCCACAGAGTACATTATTCGAAATCCGTTTGCCCTTCAATACAGTATCTTTCTGGTGGGTGGCGGCACAAAAAAAGGAACTGCTTATAAGTACCGGGCTTACATCGTAATGACTAACGGTAATGTGTATTACGGCCCAACGGCAACTATTGATCCGATAGATCCCAGTTGTGGTACGCCTGTACTTGTACAAAGTATGCCAGGAGCTTATAGCAATCACTAACATAACCTGTTTTTTCTGATAACATGATACCTATCGTTTTAGCAGTGATAGTCGCACGACTATCACTGCTAACAGAGACGATTGTTCCTGTTTGATTAAGTACGTATAAACGCCATAAAACCACAATTAACCCCATTTCTCATGGTAATTAATCTTGTTTTTCCTACCTTTTGCATGGCTGCAGCACTGGCTATGCCTATCAATCCAGTTGTCGAAGTACCCCAGTTAGTTGTGGCGGAGGCCCGGTCAGTCAGTAATCAGTCGCGGCCAAAGGTAGCTCTGTATCGCTGGAATTTCCGCAATGACTGGTGCGATGCTGTCGACGCCGAAACTGACCGTTTTCTTGAGTTGGGCTATACCCACCGCACCTATATCTGCAAGGTGTTTAGCCAGCCTGTCGATGGTACGGTCGCGTTGAACCGCTGGAATCTGACGAAAATCGACGATTGGGTAAGCGTACTGGAAACAGCCAGTGCAGATATGGAGCGGTTTGGCTATCGAGGTAAAAAATTGCTGGGTTATATCTATGTCCAACCGCGCGCCAATACCCAACCCATCAACCGTTGGAATCTGCCCGCCACGGGTGATTGGGTGACAGTACCGGAGTCGGCCAGTGCGGATATGGAGCGGTTTGGCTACACCAACAAGACTCTCATTGGTTACGCACCCTTATAGAGCTTGTTTCCCTGCCAAACTAGCCCGTCATGCTCATGAAAACGACTATTCTTCTCTGTACGATCTTTGTCGCTGCCTTGCTGGCTACTTCCTATAGTCACGCCCAAACGAGCCAACGCCCCGGCTGGAATACATATAACGGCACAATTCCGCAAAGGGCCGTTTTCGTCACCGAAGTGCCGGGCGGCCCGGCGCGCTACGTATGCCAGGGCATGTATAACGGTGCCAACCACAAAGGTACCGGCCTATGTCTTAGTCAGCCGCGACGACCGCTTTACGCGCATCAGTACCGGTATCGACTCTTGCGTTGAGTGAGAACAGTGTTTTGCTTTCCCCACTAAACCATGAACAGACGTCTCCTTTTTTCAGTGTTATTGGTGTTGTCAGGTACATTGACATTGGCACAGGACATCGGTCAGCTTTCGGCCAAAAATCCTGTAGTAGCTTCTGGAAGCATCGGCCTCCGAAGCTACTACAGCAACGGTAGCCAAAGCCCGCTTTACCGAGCTAACCCGTTTGGATATGCGCTGGCGGGGCAGGTTACTCTCACGTTTTTCAATGGCATCAGCCTGCCGTTTTCGGTCGCTTACTCCAACAGGCAGGCATCCTACAGCCAGCCATTCAACCAGTTTGGCCTAAGCCCCACCTACAAAGGCTTTACCCTGCACGCGGGGTATCGAAACCTACGTTTTTCCGACTATACCCTCAACGGTCTGACCATGCTGGGCGGAGGGCTGGAGGTGCAGAAAGGCTGGCTCAGGGCAGGCTTTTTCTATGGCCGCATGAACCGAGTCACCTTTTCGGCCGAAGGAACACCCACCACGTTTTTGCGGACAGGCTATGCCGCCCGTATTGGTATTGGCACGGCTCAAAACTACGCCGACCTGATTCTGATGCAGGGCCACGATCACGAGCAGTCGTTGCCGGCTTATGCACAATATGGCCTGAATCCGGCCCGCAATACGGCCATCGGATTTATCCTCAACCGTAGTTTGGGTAAACACCTATTACTGATAATAGATGCTGCGTTGAGCGTTTATACCGGCAACATCAATGCCGCCAAAATCGACTCTACCCAATTGCAGAGCCTGCCAGCAGTGGTCTATAAATCAGTAGCCCCCAATATCTCGTCGCGGGGGTTGCTGGCCGTAAGCGCTACGTTGGCTTATTCTGGAACGGGCTGGGGTATTCGGACGGGCTACCAGCGCATCGACCCCGGCTTTACCACTATGGGTATGTACAATGTCAATAATGATCTGGAAGTGTTTTCGGTGGCTCCGCATCTGAACCTGCTGCAAAACAAAGTGTCGATAAACGCCAACCTGCGGCTGCAACGCGACAATCTGCTGGGCGATAAGCTCCGCCAGACCCAGCGGTTTCTGCCTACGGCCACGCTGACCTATAGCCCTACGGCGCGGTTTGGCGTATCGGCCAACCTAACCTACTCTACCTTCAACCAAACCCCCGGCATTAAACAAACCCTGCTTACACCGGGGCAGGCTGCGGCTCAGTTGATGAATCAGGCCAATTATTCCATCATGATTATGCCCCGATACTCCATCATTGGCGACGACCGAACCCACACGCTGATGCTCTCGGCAGGCACCAACCAACTGGTCGATAACAGTGGTGATGCCGACCTGAAAGCCAATACCGAATATAGCGGCCTGAACGGACTGCTCAACTACAGTTTCTCGCTCGACCGACAGTTTCTGAGCGTCGATGCGGGGGTGAATTATTTTACACTCACCAACCTGAACGGAACGACAAATAATCTGGGCTTCAACCTGGGGGCTACCAAAGGCTTTCTGGCCAATAAGCTGCAAACCAGCCTGAACGCGGGTTATAACCTGGGGCAGGACCTCAACGCCATTAACCTGACCGCATCGGGCCGGATGCAACCCAACCGCCACCACCGCTTTGGTCTGACTGTGCTCCAGAACCAAAGCGCCCAAACTGGCGGTTCGGTCAGCCGAAACTTCAGCGAATTCCGGGGTACTATCGACTATACCTATCTTTTCTTGACCAAACGATGAACCATTCTATACGGCTTTTTCTGATCCTGCTCATTAGCTGGGCAATCACAGGTGTAGCTTGGGCACAGCCTATACAGGCCACATTTAAACTGAACCCGCCTTACTCCAACCTCATCAGCGACTATGTATCACGCTTCAATCAGTTGGTAACGCTGCAACTACAGGGCAACGGCAGTGTTAGGCTGACGGGCTACCTCCAAAGCAATACCGGCGTATACCTCGAAATTCCGCCCAACTATAGCTTTTATCAGACTGTGGCCGGTACGCCCATCACCGTCAACAACCTGAAACGGGTGACGGCCGCCGACATTCAGGCGGCTTTCGCGTCGGACCCTACCCAGGACAGAAGCACCATTGCACTCAAACGCGATTTGTTTGGGCAGTATATTTTGCCCGAAGGCGACTACGATGTTTGTCTGACGTTTTATAACGCCAACGGACCCGAAAAGCTATCCAACGAGGTTTGCGACCATTTTAGCCTCCGAAACATCGAAGCCCCGTTTTTGCAGCAACCTGCCGACAAGGCGGTGGTGGCAGCTCCTACGCCCAACTACCTGCCCGTACAGTTTTCGTGGACGTTTCCGGCGGGGGCCATGCCTAACCGGCTGGAGTATGTGGTGCAGGTGGCTGAACTACGATCCGGTCAGAACGCCTACAATGTGTTTGAAACGGGGCCGCCCTTTGCCGAGGTAGTAGTTCCCAACGCCAGCCCACTCTATGTCTGGAAAGCTACCGACCCACGCTTCGAAATCGGGCATCAGTATGCCTGGCGGGTGCAGGTGCGGGCCAAAGCCCAATACGAAGGGCTGGTTAATTTTCAGAACAATGGCTACAGCACCGTCAACACGTTTACCTATGGCGAAAGTAGCAACCTCGTAACCAGTTCCGAAAAGGTGGTGGGTAGCAAACCCAAAGCCGACTCATCGGCGGTGGCCTTTACGCCCATTACGGGCAGTTGTTCGTGCAAAATCGACGTCAGCAAAAACACCAGCCTCAACACCAATCTTACCAACAGCCAAACGGTATATATCGGTAATAAAGACGGCTATAGGCTCTATATCAGCGAACTAAATAAATCGGGCGATGCTTACTCCGGCACTGGCACTGTAGCACTTGGCCCCGATTTGAAGCCCGTTGACCGCAGTAGTGGACTTTTTATGCCGGTGCTGGTAGCGTTTAAAGACATCACAGTCAACACCGACGGGGTGATGATTGCCGGACAGGTGCAGTCGAAGCACCGAACCGACATTGGCTTTGGCCCACAACGCGCCGACGACCCCAAGCTGCCTCAAACGCCTAATATGCCGGTAAACGACCTCAAAAACTGGCTCGTTAAAGCCGCTGACGACAAAAGCCTGTCGCCACTCTGGGACGGGCTGAAAACCAAAATTTCGGCTGAGTACGAAAGCTATAAACAGCAAGCCGTGCAGCAGGCCAATCAGCAACTCAACGGCGCAGGCATCGCTACGCCCTTCGGCTATTCGTCAGGCGTGTTTACGGTGGCGGTCGATAACCTGGTGTTTTCGCCAGCTACTGCCCAATTCGATGCCTTTACGGTACTCGACAGTAAAGATGCGGGTGTAACGGTGCCGCTGGGACTGATGGGGGCCTGTTTGCCACAAGCCAACTGCCAGGGTAGCCCCGTGTTGTATTTGCTGAGAGATACCGATATTCCCTACACGGCGCAAACCCTGACCCTCAAAGGTGGCACCGACCCCGACAAAAGCACGTATTTGGTCTATAATGCCACTGGCAGCAACGAACTCCAAATTGGGGCCGAAATAACCATTCCCGACGCGCGTTTCGTAAAAACCGGCAACCCCGTAAAAGCCCTGCTAACCACCAAAACCAAAGACGGGTTCGACAACTGGCAGGCTGCCGTGCGGATTGATGGTGCGTTTACATTCAACAGCATTGGCGATGATTTTACGTTTGCCCTCGGCGAAGGGGCCCTCTATGACCACGACATCAACCAGAATGCGCCCGCTTTCGGGGCCATGCTGCAAAGCCTCCAAACCGATCTCTCGGCCAACGTACCCAACGCAGCCACCAAACTGGACTTGCTGAAAGAAGCCAACTGGCAGGGCTTTTTTATGCCTAACCTGACCATTACGCTGCCGCCCGTTTTCCAGACAATCAAAAAGGAGCCTGTTACCGCCGTCGTGAAAAACATGGTACTCGGCACCCACCTCGGCCTGACCGGAAGCCTGACCGCTGGCGATGTGATCAAATACGCCGATGGTAGTCTGGATGGCTGGTATTTTTCGCTCGACAAAATCGGCATCACCTTCTTCGACGGCGCATTCGTTACGGCCAATGCCGACGGCAAAATCGGTCTGCCAATTTCGGGTAAAGACGAAAAATCAGGATTGGTGTATAAGAATATTCTCACGAAAGACGAATCTGGCGAAGGGTTGACGTATCTCTTCAAAGTAGTCCCCGGCAAAGACATTGAGGTACCTATCTGGGCGGCAAAGTTTACCCTGAGTGAGGCTTCGAGTATTCAGGTCACCATTGGCAAAACTGCCGATAATCCTGCCGGGGGGGCGTGGGCTGGAGCAGACCTGAGTGGTACAATTTCGATCAACCCTGATTATCTGCCCAATGCGGTTAAAAGCAGCGGCCTGCCCACGTTCAGTCTCAATCTGATGGCGTTTGAGCATCTCAGAATCCAGTCGAAAGGGCCGACATACATCGACTGGGGTACGTATAAATCTGAGGTATACAATGATGCCGGGAAGGCACTGAAAAGCTCGCCGTTTGCGGGCGCGTTTGCTTCGCCCCAAAAGAGCATCATGGGCTTGCCTATCAGCATCGACGACTATGGCCCGGTGATGGAAGGTACGAAGGTAGGTTTTAAGTTCACGGCGACGATGGCCCTGAGCGACATTCCAGCCGTACCCAAAGCGAGTGCAACGCTCCGAATTCTGGCGAACATTGGCCTAAAAGATGGGCGACCTAACTGGACTTTCGACAATATCTACTTAGACAGTATTGCCGTGGCAGGCACCATCGGCCCCGTTTCGGTGGCAGGTAATGTGGCCTTTTACCGCAAAGATGGCACCTACGGCGATGGGCTATACGGCAAACTCAAAGCCACTTTTCCGCTCGACATTGGCGTAGGGGCCGAGGCTCGTTTCGGCACCCGCAACGATGGTAAACAGGATATGTCGTACTGGTACGTGAGCGCGAAGGCAACGGGCCTGAAAGTAGCCGTTGGGCCAGGAGTACTCATCACTGGCTTTGGGGGCGGGGCCTACCACAACATGACCGCCCCCCCCACACCCAAAGCCGACCAGTTGGTGAGCAACGCCCCGTTGCTATACAAACCACAAGACGGTATCAACGGCTTCCAGGCATCGGTGTATCTGTCCTCGGCAGACGGAGCCGCGCCGGGGGCCGTGGGGGCTATTCTGAAGGCCGATGGCACACTGACCGTGCAGTTCGATAAAGATTGGGGGCTTGATCTGGTCGAAATAAAAGCCAACGCCCACCTTATTTGCAACGTACCTGGCGCGTCGGATAAACCGGTGCAGGGGATGGCTGACGGCACGGGCGTAATCAGCTACAAAGTACCCGATAAGATGTTCAACCTCGGTGTTCAGGTGAAAGCCAGCATAGAGGATATGGTCAAGCTGGAGGCCTGGCTGGCCGTTCATGTTGGCCCCGATGGCTACTACATCAAAATTGGCGAACCCAACAACCGGGTGAAACTAATCCTGAAAGCCCCCGGCCTCGATATCAACCTGGGTGAGGCAACGGCCTACTTTGTGATGGGTACGCTCGATATGCCCAGCACCCTGCCCGACCCCGTCGGCATTGACCCTGGTTTGCTGGCGCAGGTGGGCTACCATAAACCTGCTATTGATTTCAGCAGTGGGCTGGCCTTTGGGTCTGCCCTCGAGATTGGTACTGCAGAGGACAAAAAACATCGGTTCCTGATTTTCTACCTCAAGCTCCATGCAGGCATTGGCTTCGATGTCATTCTGGGCGAAACGAAAGGCACATGTACGGGCGCAACGGGCGGGGGTCGGCCAGGCATCAACGGCTACTACGCTATGGGGCAGGTCTATGCTGGAGTCGAATTCAGCTTTGGGGTAGGCGTAGATCTCTGGTTCGCATCGGGCGATTTCGACGTGGCGACGGTGCGGGCGGGGGCTATTTTTATGGGGGGCTTACCCAACCCCACCTGGCTGCGGGGCATCCTCTACGGCCAATACGACATTCTGGACGGGCTGGTGTCGGGTAGTATGAGTTTCAAACTCAAAATCGGCGATGTCTGCATGCCCGAAAAAGACACCAACCCCTTCAAGCTGCCGTTGATTGCCGATGTTAGTCCCAACAACGGTGCCAGGAACGTAAGCATCCTGAAAAACCCGGTCGTGAGCTTCAACTACCCCGTCAATCAGGATATTTGTGTGAGCAGACCCATCAACGAAAACGGCGACCTCGTCACTGACTGCTACAAAATTGAGTTCAGCCTGACGACCAAATGCGGGGAGCAGGTGAGCAATGGCGGAGCCAACACCTGCACCGACTGCAACGAAGAGACAATCCCGAACGAGCAGATTTTCTTCTCGCAGCGCGGCACCGAGGCTACCTTCTACAAAGAGAAGGCATTCAGCCCCGACCGTAAATACAGCTTCACGGTGAAGGCCACGGCCTACCGCAAACTATATAACGAGGCAACTTACAGCCACTTCCGCGATACCATTGTGACAGTTAGCTTCACGTCGGGCGAGTGCATCAAGACCCTCAGTCGAACCGGCCCCGAAAAAACTATTACTGCTTCGTATCCATTTAAGGATCAGCGATTCTTGCTTCAGAAAGAGTACGGTGGCCGTGGTTTCATTCAGTTGATGCAGGACTTTAGCTGCTGTTTGCGCGGCAACGGAAGTCTGGTGAAAACGGTAGCCGAATTCAGCGATGCCTTCGAGGGCAACGTGCTGGCCGAAAGCCCCGTCACGTTTGACGACAAGCTCCTCCGGTTCGACATCCCGACGCTCCCCCACGAGAAGGTGCTGTTGCTACGGATTGTTCAGAAACCCACTGAATTGGCCATCCAACAGGCAAACACGACGAATGTTCAGTCAGGGTTTCAGTCGGGGGTGAAGGTCGCCAACAACTACGTGGGCATTACAACCTCCGGCCTTCAGTTTGCCGACGGCAAGAACCGCGATGGGGCTGGCCCTACTGCCGGTACCGGCACGGTTCTTGCCAATGCGGCCAGTTCGTATCGGGTTGTGCGCAATGCCGGTAGCCAACGACTTACGACCGTGCCGAAACCCCTCGTGCTCACGGCCTATTACTTCCGCACCAGCCGCTACGACACCTGGGCCGCCAAACTCGCCGACCGCAAACAGGCCCAGGTAGAGGGTGAACTGGTCAGAAACCCCCGTTTGGCGAAAGAGGAAGGAGCCATGATCAGTTTCGATTTGGTTGAAGGCTTCGATGTCTTCGACATAGGCCGGTCGACCGAGCGACTCGACGTAAATAAGCCGTCTGCCAATGGGCAAATGAAGGTTGAGATTGGGTATCCGGCCTTGCTGACGATGCAGGAGCCTGGCAAAACCGTTTCCTACGAGGGCGTTTCGTTCCGCATAACTAACAATAGCTGGTTCAATACGTATGCCTTGCCAATCTACAAACAGGCGATTCATTTCCAGAATGCGGTGAAGCGATTGTATGGCGGGTTTAT
>Ga0209933_1000398_pt1 | contig 84812 bp, 63 predicted proteins | sample ThiBiot_300_biof_FD_183944 | JGI IMG/M metagenome (GOLD analysis project Ga0209933, IMG submission 183944) | Wastewater bioreactor microbial communities from Cape Town, South Africa - Thiocy_cont_300_biof (SPAdes) | ecosystem: Engineered > Bioremediation > Thiocyanate > Unclassified | place... | reverse complement strand
CCCGCCATTCGCCAGCGTGAGTTTATTTATGAAAAAGCTCCGACGCCAGAATGCCATGCTTCTACCATTGCCGAAACACCCGCTGGCCTCATTGCCTCCTGGTTTGGTGGTACATACGAGCGTCATCCCGACGTAGGTATCTGGGTGAGCCACCATACCAAAACGGGCTGGGCGACACCGATCGAAGTAGCTACAGGTGTACAGCCCGATGGGAAACGCCTTCCCTGCTGGAATCCCGTTTTATTTCAGATTCCTAAGGGGGAACTACTCTTATTTTATAAAGTCGGCCCCAGCCCCTCGACCTGGTGGGGAATGCTGAAGCGCTCGAAAGATAATGGTAAGACCTGGTCAGAGCCCGAGCGGTTGCCCGATGGTATTTTAGGGCCTATCAAGAACAAGCCCGTATTGCTGTCGTCGGGGGTTTTGCTTTGCCCGACTAGTTCAGAGGATCATAACTGGCGGGTGCATTTTGAGCAAACAGCCGACTGGGGCAAAACCTGGCAAAAAACGGCCCCCATCAATGATGGTGTAACCGACGGGGCCATTCAGCCCAGTGTTCTGTTTCACAAGAATGGTCAGTTACAGATTCTTTGCCGGAGTCAGAAGCTTGGGTTTATTCAGGAAGCCTGGTCGAAAGATGGTGGTAAAACCTGGTCGGCATTGCAAAAAACAACCCTGCCTAACCCCAACTCAGGAACCGATGCCGTTACCCTGAAAGATGGTCGGCAGGTACTGGTCTACAATCCGACATCACCTGTAAATGGTAAAAGTGGCCCTCGTACACCACTCGATGTAGCCATTTCGGATGATGGAAAGACCTGGAAAACGCTGGCTGTTCTTGAAAACGAACCCGGTGAGTATTCATATCCTGCCGCTATTCAAACCGCTGACGGTCTCGTACATATCACCTACACCTGGAAACGTCAGCGCGTCCGGCATGTGGTCGTTGATCCTGGAAAAATATAGAAACCCAACGGCGGACCGGCAGACCCGTACAGATGGTTATGATTTACAAAGACCTTAATAAATCATAACCATCTGTACGGGTCTGCCGGTCCGGCTCTATCAATCCCGCTTGCCAAGTTTATTGAACAACCCCGAGTACATATAGTTCTGGAGATATACATACTCTGGAACTATATGACGCTCATTGCCGAAGCTCCTCCGAAGGATACGTATATCCCTTCTTTGCCGCCCATACATACCGTTACGCTGACTGTCAACGGTATCGAAGCTCAATTACAACTTGCTCCCTGGACGTCTTTACTCGATGCCTTACGCGAGTATATGGATATGACTGGTACCAAAAAAGGTTGCGATCACGGTCAGTGTGGAGCCTGTACGGTTCTGGTCGATGGGAAACGCATCAACTCCTGCCTGACGTTGGCCATTATGCAGGAAGGTAAGCAGATCACTACCATCGAGGGCGTTGCCCAAATGGCTACAGATGCGCCCTCTGGCCTCCACCCAATTCAAAAGGCGTTTATCGACTGCGACGCATTCCAGTGTGGTTATTGTACGCCCGGTCAGATTTGCTCGGCGGTAGGGCTCCTCAACGAAGGTCAGGCCAAAACAACCGCCGATGTCCGGGAACTCATGAGTGGCAACATTTGCCGTTGTGGGGCTTACACCAACATTGTACAGGCAATTGAGGAAGTCATAAATCAGCAGGCCGTATGAATAGCTTTACTTACATCCGCGCCGACTCGGTTGAACATGCTGTCAATGAACGCGTAGCGGAAACGGGCGCCAGGTTCATTGCAGGAGGAACTAACCTGCTCGACTTGATGAAGGAAACGGTAGAGCATCCTTCCCGCCTGATCGATATTACCCGCTTGCCCATGACCAGCATCACCGAAACCGTTGACGGTGGACTGCGGCTTGGGGCATTGGTAACCAATGCCGATACGGCTTATGACAAGCGTGTTCAGGAACGGTATCCGCTTCTGTCACAGGCTATTCTGGCCGGGGCTTCTCCACAACTTCGCAATATGGCGACCAATGGAGGGAATCTGATGCAGCGAACCCGCTGTTATTATTTCTATGATGTGGCCACACCCTGTAATAAACGGGAGCCAGGTTCGGGCTGCTCGGCCATCAATGGTTTCAATCGAATCCATGCCATTTTAGGGACGCAATTGCTGAGCCAGGATGGAATGCCAGCCGAGCCGCAGTGCATTGCTACCCATCCGTCCGATATGTGTGTCGCGCTGGCCGCTATAGGCGCTGTGGTACGGGTAACCGGCAACTATGGTGAACGAACGATTCCCTTCGCCGATTTCCACCGATTGCCCGGCAACACGCCACATATTGACAACTCCCTGGCATCTGACGAACTGATAACGGCTATCGACTTACCCCAGAATGGCTTTCCGAAAAATCATATGTACCTAAAACTGCGCGACCGGGCTTCCTATGCGTTTGCCTTGGTATCGGTTGCGGCTGCACTGGAACTGGAGGGCGATACGATTACGGATGCCCGCATTGCCCTCGGTGGCGTAGCCCATAAACCCTGGCGCAAACCCGAAGCTGAGGCTTTGCTGGTTGGCAAACCCGTTTCCGGCGAATCGTTTCAGGCGGCTGCCGATGCGTTGCTGGCCGGGGCTCAGGGGTACGGAGCGAATACGTTTAAAATAGAACTGGCAAAACGAGCCATTGTCCGCGCACTGGGGCAGGCCGCTAAACTCGAACCAACCGAATGAGTCAGGTAATTGGAAAACCCATTAACCGCGTCGACGGTCGGGATAAAGTGACCGGAAAAGCAAAATATGCCGCGGAGTTTCAGGTGCCGGATCTGGCTTATGGATATGTAGTTTCCGGAACAATAACAAAAGGAAAAATTACCCGCATCGATACCAGCGAAGCCCTGCGTCTGGATGGTGTTTTGCAGGTATTTACCCATGAAAACCGGCCCAAACTGGCCTGGTTCGACATCAGCTATAAAGATCAGGATGCGCCACCGGGTTCACCGTTCCGCCCCTTGCAGGATGCGACTATCAAGTACAGCGGCCAACCCATTGCCCTGGTTGTCGCCGAAACGTTTGAAGTGGCCCGCTATGCCGCGTCGCTAATTCGGGTTGAGTATAAAGAAGAATCGCACGAAACCAGTCTGGAAGCGAATCTGCACCGGGCCCGGCCCCAAAAGCACGGTGTGGCCGATTTGTTGAAACCACCGCCACCCAAACCTCGTGGCGATTTCAATAAAGTTTACGAGGAATCGCCCGTCAAAATGTATGGACGGTATATCCATGCGGCCGAACACCATAACCCAATGGAGTTGTTCGCCAGCACGGTCGTCTATGAAAAAGGTGGAAAGGAACCGAAGCTGACGATTTATGATAAAACCCAGGGCGTAACGAATAGCATCCTGTACGTTTCGCAGGTGTTCGATATCCCGTTCAAAAATATTCGGGTGCTATCGCCTTATATGGGTGGTGGGTTTGGCTCTGGTCTGCGGCCACAGTACCAGTTATTTATGGCCGTTATGGCATCGCTCGAACTGAAACGATCGGTGCGTGTAACCCTCACCCGCCAGCAGATGTTCACCTTTGGTCACCGTCCTGCTACCGTGCAGAATGTTGCGCTTAGTGCTACCGCCGACGGGGCTATGAATGCGCTCTACCATGATGCTAGGGGAGAAACCTCGCGCTTTGAAGACTACACTGAAATCGTAACAAACTGGGGTGGTATGATCTATCCGCCCGAGAACGTCACACAGGATTATAAACTGGTGCCGCTAGACGTGTATACGCCACTGGATATGCGGGCCCCAGGGGGTGTAACGGGTATGTCGGCGCTGGAGATAGCCGTTGATGAACTGGCCTATGAGTTGGGCATGGACCCGCTTGAACTCCGGCTGAAAAACTATACCGACCTGGATCACAACACCAAAAAGCCGTTTTCGAGTAAAGAACTCCGGGAATGTTTCCGGCAGGGAGCCGAGCGGTTTGGCTGGTCGAAACGTCAGTTTGAGCCGCGTTCGATGAAAAAAGGGCATAACCTGATCGGCTGGGGCATGGCAACCGGAATCTGGGAAGCGAATCAGATGCCCGCCCGTGCCGAAGCAGCTTTGCTGGTTAATGGTAAACTATGGGTTAGTAGTGCAACTGCCGACATTGGTACGGGAACCTACACCATCATGACGCAGATTGCCGCCGATACCCTTGGCGTTCCGGTCGAAGATGTGCTATTTAAGCTGGGTGACACGGATTTTCCGGTGGCACCTATTTCGGGCGGCTCCTGGACGGCAGCTACGGTTGGTATGGCTGTTCACTCGGCTTGTGAAGCCGTTGGTAAATCGCTGCTGGGGTTGGCGAAGAAATTGTCCGGCTCACCGTTCAAAGGGGCGAAGTGGGATGATATTGAGTTTGCCGATAAGCAGTTACGGCTCAAAAGCGATCCATCAACGGCCGTTTCGCTGCAAACGCTGGTTGACCTGAATGGGGGAAAGGCTGTTCGGGAAACCTCAACGGGGTTACCGAACGCGTTGAAGCAAAAAGACTATGCCCGCGCAACGCATTCAGCCGCGTTCGTTGAAGTTATGGTTGATGAAGAGCTAGGCACGGTAAAGGTTACTCGTGCTGTAAGCGCCATAGCTGCGGGGCGAATTTTGAATCCGAAAACAGCACGAAGTCAGATTCTGGGTGGCATGGTTTGGGGTATCAGCAAAGCACTTCACGAAGAGAGCATTCTGGATCACAACATCGGCCGATTCATGAATCATAATCTGGCCGAATACCACGTATCCGTCAACGCCGATATTCATGATCTCGATGTCATATTCGTCGAAGAAGATGACACCATTGTGAATCCGTTGGGCATCAAAGGGCTAGGCGAAATCGGGATTGTAGCCATGCCAGCCGCCATTGCCAACGCCATCTTTCACGCAACAGGCAAGCGGGTAAGAGACCTACCCATTACGCTGGATCGGTTGCTGTAAGATTTTTTTTGACAGGATTTACACGATTTACAGGATTGTTAAGAATAAGGTGAGGGCAGATTACAAATCTGCCCTCACGAACGCAAACAACCTCTAAACAGGTTACCTGCAAATCCTGTCAAAAGAAATTAGATCAAGCCACTGCTTTCCCTTCCAGGATGGGCCGTTTGTCTTTCGTTTTGGCCAGAACATTCAGGCTGCTCTGAAATTCAACCTGCACACCATCTGACCCAAATCGGCAGGTAACGGTGTCATAATGGGCCGTTTCAATAAATCGCCAAACCATTACAAACGTATTGGCATCTTGCCAGCTTCCCGAGCCAGCAACTTTGCGGGTTTCACCGCCCGGAACAGGTGTTGGCGTTAGCATCAGTGGAGCTATAGGAAAAGTAGTCGTGCTTTCGACCCATCGGTTTACCCCACAAAGAACCTGATGAGGTCCTTTATCGTCCTGAAGTTTAAAAATGCATCCGTCTTTTCCAAAAGTTAATGATACATCCTTGACATGCAGAGAGTTGTCGGCAACAGCATAGGTCTTGCCACTGATCTGGCTGAATACTGAAGAAGCGGGATGGCTAGGTTCAGGTAATAAGGTTAACGCTGTTAACTTCTTTGTCAGAGCGGCTTGCTGCGTTTTGGCTGATGCCAGATTTGTACCGCGAAGCGCTGGTAAAATATGAGTCCAGGCGGCATCCAGCACTGCCTGCATATTGGCCGTTTCGGAAGTCATCGCAATGACGGCATCCTCTTTTGGCAACACAATGCAGTATTGTCCGTAGGCGCCATCGCCCCGGTAGGCATCGTTCCGACACCGCCAGAACTGATAGCCGTACCCCTGAATCCAGTCGTTGACACTGGCATCGCCTTTGCCCCCTTTCGATTGGACTTCGGCTTTGGTAGCGTCGTTGATCCACGATTCCTGAATCAGTCGTTTGCCATTCCACATGCCTTTCTGGAGATACAGTTGCCCGAATTTGGCAATATCTTCGGTGCGTACCCGCAGCCCCCAGCCGCCGGTATTAATCCCCTGTGGCGAAACCTCCCAGTCTTCGCCTTCAATACCCAATGGTCCGAACAGACGCGGCTTCAGGTACTCCAATACGGTTTGTCCCGTCACCTTTTGCACAATAGCGGAGAGCATGTAGGTGGCCCCACTGTTGTAGACGAAGAACGTTCCGGGTTCATGCTCGACGGGCTGGGCCAGAAACGATTTTACCCAGGATGCATCACCACCGCGAAGGGCGCCCGTCGTATCCTTGTCGTGTCCGGTCGACATGGTAAGCAGGTCTTTTACACGCATAGCCGCCAGATTAGCGCTGACCGTTGCTGGCACATCGTCGGGGAAAAACTTTACCACCTTATCATCAACCGTAAATCGCTTTTCAGCCACGGCCATACCAACTGCGGTAGACGTAAAGCTTTTACTGAGCGAATACAGGGTGTGTTTATATTGAGGAGCATAGGGAGCCCACCAGCCTTCGGCCACAACCTGACCATGTTTCAGTACCATGACACTGTGGACATTAAGTTTCTGGCTTTCGATGGCATTTAGGAAATCCAGTAGTCCACTGGGCGATACACCCTGAGCTTCGGGCTGGCTCCGGGGCAGTTTACCCGTTTTGGTTGGTAAAGCCCAGCTCGTTGTTGGTAGATGGCTGGCAATCAGCAAACCAGCCGCGCCGAAGCCAAGCTGTTGCAGGAAATCTCTACGATTTAAATTCATGGTTTTGCCAAAGCGGTTTGAACTGAAAGTTAGTGTTTATAGGTCGATCAGGTAGCGCAAATCCAAAAGGAGTAGGGCATGGAAAAGTTACTATTGGTGAGGAGGAAAATAAACTATGAACGCGAAGCCGCAATCGAAACGTGCTGAATTAAATGGAATGTTGGATTTTTCGAGGGGAGTGGTTGATTGTTTTTTGATTCAGGGTATTTTTATAGCAGTCCTTCGGGTAAATTCCTGTTTTGCCAGAGATTTATTGGGGGGCATAGCCGTAACCACTTCACTCATCATAGAAAATGCCAAACCGATTCCTTCCTCTTTTTTTACCTCTTTTTCTGCTCACCATAGTAGCTCGTCCACAGTCGTTCAAGCCAAAGCAGTTGCAGGAGGCTACCATCGATCAGCTACACACGGCCATGCAGAAAGGTAAGCTGACGGCTGTGGAACTAGTCCAGCTTTACCTCGATCGCATTGAGGCTTATGACAAGCAGGGCCCATTTCTCAATGCGATTATTATGGTGAACCCCAAAGCCTTGACGGAGGCCCGCCGACTCGATTCATTGTACAAAGCGACAGGTACATTTGTTGGCCCTTTACATGGGATTCCGGTGATTGTAAAGGACAATTACAACACCTTCGACATGCCTACCACCAACGGAACGCTGGCCATGAAAAAGTCGATTCCGCCCAAAGATGCGTTTGTCGTCAAGCGGATTCGGGAAGCAGGGGCTATCATCATTGCTAAGTCGAATCTGGCGGAGTTTGCGACCTCGGGGCAGGTGTCGGTAAGTTCGATTCTACCCGGCTATTCCCGAAATCCATATGATACAAAACGAACAACGGCCGGGTCGAGTGGGGGAACAGCCGCTGCGGTAGCTGCCGATTTTGGCACTATTGGCCTTGGAACCGATACGGGTAGTTCGATTCGGGGGCCATCCTCGCATCAGAGTCTGGTGGGTTTTCGGCCAACGCTGGGCTTAGTCAGTCGGGATGGTATTGCCCCATTAGCGTTGACGAACGATACGGGTGGGCCGATCTGCCGGACGGTTGAGGATGCCGTGCGGATACTGGATGTGATAGCCGGTTATGATAAAGCAGATACCGTAACCCGACGGAGCGAAGGGAAGATACCCGTTTCGTATCGGCAGTATCTGGATAAAAATGGTTTGAAAGGCGCTCGGATTGGCGTATTCCGTCAGCTCTGCACTACCAAAAATTCGGACCCGCAGGTATATGCGCTTTTCAATAAAGCGCTGGACGAATTACGGGCGGCTGGGGCTACGATAATCGACTCGGTACGGGTGCCTGAACTGGACACCATCAACAAGCAGTTCGATACGATTCCGCAGCTTCGTCGCGATTTCAACGTGTATCTGGCAAACCTGGGACCCAATGCTCCGCACAAATCGCTGACATCTATCATCAAGTCGCGGCAATTTCATCCGAGTATCGAAAAAACGCTGCTGGATTCCGACAAGGACACGCTGGCGCCGGAAGCCCATAAAGGATGGGAGAAAAACCTGGCCTTGCGGGAGCGACTACGTAAACTGCTTCTTCGGGCCATGGATTCGACGGGTGTCGATGCGTTGGTGTATCCGTCGTTCAGCTATCCTCCGCGCTTGCTCGGTGATCTGAATACGCCGTCGGGTACGAATAACAATGCTCTGTCACCACCGACAGGCTTTCCGGCTTTTTCAGTCCCGATGGGCTTTACGTATACCGATTTACCCGCTGGTTTGCAATTCTTCGGGCGCCCCTTTAGTGAGTCAACCCTCATTCGGTTGTGTTACGCTTATGAGCAGGCTACCCACCATAGGCACCCACCCGACAGTACGCCTGTTCTGCCAAAGAAGAAGCGGAAAGCTACCCGGTCATAAAATCTCAAGTATCAAAACCGATACCTATAGAACTGACCGTTTGTCAGGGGTTAAGGATTTATGGTGGTTATTGTAATCATTGCTAAATCGCTAAAGCGTACAACGGGTTTGTAATCTTTCGCAGACGTTAATCTGAAAGACTTATTTTCAGCATGAGTTGACTAATTTCTTGCCTGGACGATTCGCGCCATTGAACTAATCAGTACCCGTTTTTTATGTTGAAACTAATTTTGAGTACGTGTTTCTTTATTAGTCTGAGTGTCCAGGCTGCGTTCTGCCAGAACCTTGAGCCACTTGAATTAGCCAAACGGATTTTTGATAAGAGCGACTTCCCCAAGTTACCTAATTACATGAGTGGAGAGTACGAAGGGCATCCGAATGGCTCGGATTTACCCAAAAATTCAGTAACGCGATTTCAAGTACTTGATCAGACAAATCAGCAAGCCGTAGTAGCCTTAACCATACTAGATGCTGGTGGACAGGGAGTAGATAATTACCTCTTTTTTAGAAAAGAATCTGTCTGGAAACTATATGCAGTAAGAGCATTAGCGATGAATGGTTTTAATTTCTATCTAAAAAAGATGCTCGAACGATTGACGCCCAGGCAAATCGATAGTGTTGTAACAAGTTCAAAAAAGAACCCTAAAGCGTCTCTATTTTCTTCAAAAAAAGAGTATGCGTTTAAGCTTGGCAATGCCCGGTTAATGACATCTACGGATGATCAATTAATTCATTATTTTAAAGCACATAAAGCTGAGTTTGAGAAGCTAAAGCAGTTGATGCTGAACAGGAACAATTACGTGGATGCGGATAAAGAAAGTAAACGACGATTCGGCGAGAACTTGAAGTCTGCTAGTGAGAAATTATTTCTATCCTATTCGCCTACTGGTGACGATAATTTTATAGACGCGACTGAATTGGTGATCGGGGGAATGGTTGATAATTGGGTAGGCTATGTGCATATACCGGATAAAAAAGACGTACCAGTTATGAGTGCAGGTCATATCATCTTGCTCCGTGAAATTGGGAATGGGTGGTATCTTTATAAGACAACCTAGGTAATAAGAAGGGGTAATGACGAAACTATCTTTATTTTTTATAGTACTTGCTCTGTCAACGGCTGGCTATGGGCAAAACCGGGCGGCTATGCTTACCCCCTTTGAACGTGATACCAATCAGACGGCAACGTATGAGCAGATTATCCGTTGGTATCGGCAGTTGGACCAGCAGTATGACCAGGCTAAATTGATTGAAATCGGGAAAACGGACATTGGTAAGCCTTTGCATTTGTTCCTGTTAGCAGCTGATAAACAATTTGCCTCCCGTCCTGACCGGGTTACCTTGCTGATTAATAATGGTATCCATCCGGGCGAACCGGAAGGCATTGATGCCTGCATGATGCTGGCGCGTGATTTACTGAAAGCCAATAAACTTCCCAAAAATGTTCTGGTTGCTATTGTCCCGGTCTACAATGTAGGTGGTTGCCTGAATCGGGGCGTTTCGCGGGTGAATCAGAACGGGCCAGAATCGTATGGATTTCGGGGTAATGCCCGTAATCTGAATCTTAACCGCGATTTTATAAAAGCGGAAGCTGAAAATACGCGGGCTTTTCAATCGATGTTCCAATGGCTGAAGCCGCAGGTATTTATTGATAATCATACCAGCGATGGCGCTGACTATCAGCATGTGCTGACGTATTTTGCGACGCAGAAAGATAAGCTTCATCCGTTGGTGTCGGGCTATATGGTTCGGTCGTTTCAGCCAGCGTTAGATAAACAGTTGACAGCTAAGGGCTTTCCATCTGCCCCGTATGTGAATCATGCAGGCGATACACCGGAGAGCGGGTTGATTGGGTATAATGACTCACCTCGGTATTCGACGGGCTATGCTGCTTTATTCAATTGTTTCGGGTTTACGCTGGAAACCCATATGTGGAAGCCCTTTCCTGCTCGGGTAAAGGCATCGTATGTGTTCGATGAGGAGGTAATGCATTTGTGCGATCGAGAAGCTAAAACGATTTTGACGAATCGACAACGAGCCGATGAAGCCATCCGCCAGCAGACAACCTTTCCTCTGAGCTATAAACTGGACCGTAGCAAGACCGATTCGGTTACGTTTCTGGGCTATGCGGCTGCTTATAAACCCAGCGAGGTATCGGGCCTGAACCGACTTTATTACGACCGCACAAAACCCTTCACGAAGCGGGTTCCTTACTGGAACACCTTCGCTGTCGATGTACAAGTCGATAAGCCTCGGGCGTACGTCATTCCGCAGGGATGGGCTGAGGTAATTGGTGAGTTAAAGCGCAATGGGGTGACGTTGACGCCCTTGGCAAAAGATACGTTACTAACAGTTGCTGCCTATTACTTTACGGATTTCAGGACTCCACAGCGTCCCTACGAAGGCCACTACCCGCATTCGGGCGTAAACGTGCGGACTGAAATACAAACGATTCAGTTTTATAAAGGTGATTTTCTCGTCCCAACCACACAAATAGCGAATCGGTACATTGTCGAAACGCTTGAGCCGCAGGGTGTTGACTCGTTTTTTGCATGGAATTTCTTCGATAGTATTCTGGACCAGAAGGAGTATTTTTCGAATTATATATTTGAAGACACAGCCGCTGACCTGTTGAAGCAAAACCCGACCTTACAAAAGCAACTGGACGAGAAACGTGCTGCCGACAAAGCCTTCGCCGAAAATGCCAATGCGCAACTGGATTTTATTTACAAACAGACACCGTATTACGAGAAAACCCATAACCGCTATCCGGTGTATCGGATAAATTAAAAACTCTTTTTTCGACAGGATATACAGGATAAAACAGGATTGCTTTGTCGATATTGATCCTGTTTTATCCTGTAAATCCTGTCGAAAAGTAAAACAAGATGAACTCAATGAGTCGTTTCGTAATTTGTTTCTGGTTGGTTGGCCTGGTTTCGCTTAATCTAGTTGCCCAGACTAAACCATCGTCGTTGGATGTCGCAGCCATTCGGTCGTTGCGGGCGGAGTCTAATCAGGCTATTCAGGCAAAAGACCTCAGTGGATTCGGGCAAACGATGTTGCCGGAAATAGAGGTGACGCGGGGAAGTGGTTCGCACGTGTCAGGCCGGGATTCGGTACTGGCGTCGGTAGCCGTTCAATTCAAAGACCCGGCTTTTCTGGGATACGTTCGGTACACGGATCGCATAGACATCAGTACAACCAGTCCATTAGCTGCCGAGCATGGGCATTGGGAAGGCCGCTTCCGCCGATCTGACGGCACTCAACTCATCACAGGAACCTACCTGGCGATGTGGCGCAAAACTGACTCAGGCTGGAAAATTCGCTCCGAATTATTTGTGAGTTTAAGCTGTACCGGCAGTGCCGCCTGCGGAAAGTAATGGCGATTAGTTTGCCTACGCAGACAATTCTTTAAAATAGGTGGATGAAAGCTGGAATGTATTTGGCAAGGTTCATTTATTAGATGGTACATCTGGTAGAAAAAACGAACATCAAATACCGAAAGAAGACCAGGCTTTTAGTCAACAATAGTTTTTTAATGAATCTGGGGCCATAAATCTATGGCCCCAGATTCAACTCTATTATACCTTCTTCCGTCTTACCCCTTTTTCACTTCCTTCGCCCAGCTATCTTTCAGGGTAACGGTTCGGTTAAAGACGGGTTTATCGGTAGTAGAATCGGAGTCGAGGACGAAGTAGCCTTTGCGTATGAACTGGAAATTGCGGATAGCTTCCGAACGAGCGGCTTCGACCAATGCTGGTTCGACAAAGGCGCGGACCACTTCCAGTGAGTTCGGGTTCAACAGTTCACGGAATTCGCGTTCGTCGGCGGCTGGGTTTTCGACCGAAAAAAGCCGATCATACAGCCGAACTTCAGCTTCGACAGCGTGTGGAACTGATACCCAGTGGATGGTACCTTTTACGTTAATACCCGATGTGTCCGAACCGCTACGGCTTTCGGGAATGTAGGAGCAGCGAAGTTCGATAATCTCACCCGCGTTGTCTTTGACCACTTCATCACATTTGATGATGTAAGCCCCTTTCAGCCGAACCATGCCGCCCGGAAATAGCCGGAAGAATTTCTTCGGCGGGTTTTCCATGAAATCATCCCGTTCGATATACACTTCCCGGCTAAACGGAACCTCCCGGTCACCTGCACTAGGGTCTTCGGGATTGTTTTCGATGTGCATGATTTCTTCCCGACCGACCTCATAATTGGTAATGACGAGCTTCAGTGGTTTTTCGTCCAGCACAGCCATCACGCGGTGCGTGGTTTTGTTGAGTTCTTCGCGGATGCAAAACTCCAGAAGGCCCACGTCGATCAGGTTATCGCGTTTGGCGATCCCGATGCGGTCGGCAAATTCGCGGATGCTGGCAGGGGTATAGCCCCGACGACGAATACCGGCAATGGTTGGCATACGCGGGTCGTCCCAACCGCTAACGTGTCCTTCTTCAACCAACTGCTTGAGCTTCCGTTTACTCATAACCGTATAGGTCAGGTTGAGCCGGGCAAACTCAATTTGTCGGGATGGGAAGATGTTTAACTGATCGATAAACCACTCGTATAATGGACGGTGTACTTCAAACTCCAGCGTGCAGAGTGAATGCGTAATATGCTCAATCGAATCGGATTGCCCATGGGCGAAGTCGTACATGGGGTAAAGGCACCAGGCGTTGCCCGTCCGATGGTGATGCGCATGCTTGATGCGGTAGATGATTGGGTCGCGCATGTGCATGTTGGGAGAAGCCATATCGACCTTAGCCCGTAACACTTTGGCACCATCTGGAAATTCACCCGCTTTCATGCGCCGGAACAGATCGAGGTTTTCATCTACACTCCGGTCCCGGTATTGATTCATGCGACCCGGTTCCGTCGGCGTACCTTTCTGTGCGGCAATTTCTTCCGACGTTGAATCGTCTACATAAGCTAATCCTTTCTGAATCAGTGTTTCAGCAAATTGATAAAGCTGGTCGAAGTAATCGGAAGCGTAGAACTCATTTTCCCACTCGAAGCCTAACCATCGTACATCGTTCTTGATCGAATCGACGTATTCAGTGTCTTCAGTAACGGGGTTGGTATCGTCGAAGCGTAGATTGGTCTGTCCGCCGTATTTATCGGCCAGGCCAAAATTAAGGCAGATGGATTTGGCGTGACCAATGTGCAGATAGCCATTGGGTTCGGGTGGAAAACGGGTGTGAATGCGTCCACCGTTTTTACCAGCGGCTAAATCGTCTTCAACAATTTGTTCGATAAAATTGAGAGAGTTTCCTGCATTATTGCGGTCAGAGGAGTTGTTCTCACCGGCAAGAGATTCTTCGGGTTCCTTCGTTGCTTCCGCCATGTCGTTACTTCACACTTGATAAAAGCCCGAAATTACGGCCTTTGACCGGGTTTGGCAAACAGAACCGTTATCAATTGCGTTTCAGAGAGTAGCTCGAGAGCCAGAAACAGCATACTCAAAAGCCCTGAATTTTCGCTAACAGGGTCATGGAAAAACTACTTAAGTAGGTAGTAGCCGCTCGTTAATTTATTATTAATGAACGAACAAAATGGCTGTCAGAACGAGTTGTTGCAGTGAGCAAGCCGTTTTCTATCAGCCAACAACGGTGCTCAAGGCTTACGATTTATGAAAAAAACGTTTATCGGCTTTCTTTTTGCGGTTGGGTGTTTCGTATCTAATTATGGATTTGCTCAGAGAACAACGGACTCGTTGACTCGACAGGCCTATCTGGCCGATTGTATTCAATACGCATTAAGTCACCAGCCGACTGTCAAACAATCCGTTATAGACCAGGAAATTGCCGAGCGAACAATTCAGAGTAGTCTTTCGGCCTGGTATCCACAAGTTTCAGCGGGGTATAGCCTGCAGCATTACCTGAAACAACCCGCAACGCTCTTTCCCGACCCAACCACGGGCGAAGTTGTTCCGAGAGTGATCGGGGCAAAAAATACATCGACGGCATCGCTGTCGCTGACTCAGAATATATTCAATCGGGACTTATTGCTCGCTAATCAGACAGCGGATGCGTACCGGGTACAGGCAACCCAGAATACGGTTCGTAACAAAATCGATGTGGTCGTCAATGTTAGCAAGGCTTTTTACGATGTGATTCTGACCCAGCGTCAGGTCGATATTCTGAGTGTCGATATTGCTCGTTTGCAGCGTAGTCTTCAGGATGCCACCAATCAGTATCAGAGTGGAATTGTCGACAAAACAGATCCACAACGGGCTGCTATTGCCCTTAACAATACGCGTGCTCAACAGAAACAATACCGGGATCTGATTGGGGCTAAATACCAGACATTGAAGCAACTGATGGGGTATCCGCCCAATACTCCGCTCAATGTGGCGTATGATACGCTGCAACTTGTAAACGATGCTAACCTGGATACCCTTCAACTGGTCAATCCGCAGAATCGTATTGAATACCAGCAGCTATTGACCCAGGGCCGGTTACTGGATGCCAACGTAAAATATACGCGCTGGGCGTATTTGCCTAACGTAGCGGCCTTTGGTAATTATAACCTGTTGTATCAGAACAATTCCTTCGGTCAACTCTTTGGTATGGTATTCCCGAATTCACTGATCGGCCTGTCAGTAGCGTTGCCAATTTTTCAGGGAGGGCGTCGGATTCAGCAGACCAAAATCGCTGAGTTGCAGGTACAACGGTTGCAATGGGACTTAGCCGCGCTCACCAGTTCGGTCGATGCGGAGTATGCACAGGCGCTGTCTAACTACAAAGGGAATCTTGCCAACTACCTGGCGCTGCGGGAAAACCTGATAATGGCAGAAGATGTCTACCGGATTATCAACCTGCAATACCGTTCCGGGGTAAAAACCTTCCTTGATGTGACCATTGCTGAAACAGACCTGCGAACGGCCCGTCTCAATTCGTTTAATGCACTTTATCAGGTATTAATCAGTAAGTTAGACGTTCAGCGAGCCCTCGGTGTTATTCAATTTTAAACCATGAAACTTTCTCCCTATTTCACCCTGCTTACGAGTGTTGCGTTGTTTGCCTGTGGCAGTAACAAAACAGATCAGCAGCAAGGTCCACCACCACCTACCCCTGTTTCGGTTGCCAAAGCGACAAAAGGGAATGCAACCTACTATGACGAGTTTCCGGCTACGGTAACGGCCTTGCTGGAGGTTGAGATTCAGCCGCAGGTGGCTGGTAACATTACGGGTATCTTTTTTCAGGATGGGCAGCATGTTAGCAAAGGACAGAAGCTTTACACCATCGACCCGCAGCAGTACCGGGCTAGTTACGATCAGGCGGTAGCCAATCTGAATGTACAAAAAGCCAATCTGAACCGGGCCCAGAAAGATGCGGATCGGTACAACACATTAGCTCAGCAGGATGCCGTTGCCAAACAACTGGTCGATAATGCCAATGCTACGCTGGAATCGGCCAAAATGCAGGTCGAAGCGGCTCAGGCAGCCATCCGGCAGGTAGGAACGAACCTGAAATACACCACGATTTTTGCGCCCCTGGACGGGACAATCGGTATTTCGCAGGTTCGGCTCGGAGCAGCTGTAGCACCCGGTCAAACGCCACTTAATACCATTTCGTCTGATAACCCAATAGCGGCCGATGTGCAGATCGATGAGTCGCAGATTCAGCGGTTTCTAAAGTTACAGAGTCAGCCCAACGTGACGCGGGATTCGACCTTTGTCTTGCTTTTGCCGAGTGGACAGCCGTACGCTTTTCCCGGTTCAGTACGCATTGTAGACCGGGCTGTTGACCCACAGACGGGTACGTTACGGGTGCGTATTGCCTTCCCGAATCCTAACCGACAACTGAAACCGGGACTGAATGTGAACGTTCGGGTGAAAAATAGCACAGGCGAACCGCAGTTGCTGATACCATACCAGGCCGTAACGGAGCAGATGAGCGAATACTTTGTGTTTGTCGTAGGCGATAGCAGCAAGGTGAGTCAGAAAAAAGTGACGCTCGGTGCCCGGATCAATGATAAGGTCGTCGTGAAAAACGGCCTGAATGAAGGCGAAACCGTCGTAACGGAAGGCACCCAGAAAATTCGGGAAGGAGCGAAAGTAAAAATTAATGAGTGAAAGAGTGAAAGAGCGAAAGAGTGAATCATGCTGACTCCCTTTCGCTCTTTCACTCTTTCGCTCTTTCACTCATTGGATTATGTTCGCAGAAATATTCATCAACCGGCCGGTTACGGCCATAGTGATATCGGTGGTTATTGTAGCGCTGGGGGTGCTGGCCTTGCAGAGCCTGCCCGTCAGTCAATATCCCGATATTACACCCCCAGTCGTGCAGGTGACGGGTACGTATACGGGAGCGGATGCCCAAACGGTTGAACAGACCGTAGCGACGCCCATTGAAACCCAGGTGAACGGGACGCCCGGCATGGATTATGTGCAGACCAATGCCACCAACGACGGCCGGATGACCATGAACGTGACGTTTAAGGTGGGGACGGATGTGAACATTGCCGCACTTGACGTTCAGAACCGGGTGGGGATCGCACAGCCACAATTGCCCGAAGAAGTTACCCGGCTTGGGGTTGTGGTGCGGAAGCGGAATCCATCGCTGTTTATGCTGGTGGCGATTTATTCGCCCAACAAAACCCACAACGTTTCGTTTCTGGATAACTACGCCAACATCTACATTCGCGATGCCCTGCTTCGGGTGCCGGGAGTAGGGGATATTTTCAGCCGGGCCGATGATTTCAGTATGCGGATCTGGCTCAAACCCGATCGGCTGGCGCAGCTTGGCTTAACCCCCGACGATGTAGTGGGTGCCCTTCAGGAACAGAATTTACAGGTAGCAGGCGGTTCGGTAGGCGCGTCGCCACAACCGTCCACCCAGGCGTTTGAGTATACAGTTTTTACCAACAGCCGACTCAGTAAAGAAGACGAGTTTAAGAAGATCATCGTGCGGAGTGACCCAGCACGTGGTTCTCTGGTGTATCTGGAAGATGTGGCTCGGGTGCAACTGGGTAAGTTTTCGTATGCCAGTAACTCGTTTGTCGATGGGAACCGGGCGGCTTATCTGCTGGTCTATCAGTTGCCGGGTAGTAACGCCATTGCCACCGCCAAGGGCGTATATGCTGCGATGGACAACCTGAAAAAGACGTTCCCCAAAGACATTGATTATGTCGTGCCGTTTGAGTCGGTATCGGTTATTCAGGTGTCTATTTCGGAAGTGGTCGAAACGCTGCTCGAAGCATTGGGGCTGGTGGTACTGGTTGTATTCCTGTTCCTGCAAAGCTGGCGGGCTACCCTGATTACATTGCTAGCCATCCCGGTGTCGATCGTTGGTACATTTGCCTTGTTTGTGCCACTAGGGTTTACGATAAATACGCTGACACTCTTCGCGTTCGTGCTGGCTATCGGTATCGTGGTCGACGATGCCATTGTGGTGGTGGAAGCCGTGCAGGTGAATATCGATAAAGGGATGTCGCCAAAAGACGCGACTAAGGAAGCGATGGCCGAAATTTCGGCTCCCGTTATAGCCATTGCCCTGATTCTGGCGGCTGTGTTCGTTCCGGTTGGGTTCATACCCGGCATTGTCGGGCGGTTGTACCAGCAGTTTGCCATCACCATTGCCGTATCGGTACTGATTTCGGCCTTTGTCGCCCTGTCGCTGACACCTGCTTTATGTACGCTGCTCCTGCGTCCGATGCATATTGACGAAAAAGCGACTGGACTCAACAAGTTCTTTTACAAATTCAACCTGGTATTCGAACGCATGACCAATTCGTATACCAACAGTGTCAAACGACTCATCAAAGCGACCCCGCTGGTGATTGTTGGGCTGGTTGTTATTTACATTGGAACGGGGCTGTTGTTCCGCGCAAAGCCTACCGGATTCCTGCCAACGGAAGATGAAGGCCGTTTGATTGTGACCTACGAAATCCCGGAAGCGGCTTCAACCTCCCGGAGCCTTGTCGTGCTGAATAAGGTGATGGCCATTCTGAAAGCGCAGCCATACGTCGCCCATTTTTCGGCGCTGGGTGGTCTGAATGCCATTACGTTTGCCTCAAAATCGAATAGTGGTACGGTATTTATTCAGCTCAAACCCTGGGAAGAGCGCAAAGAACGAAATATGCAGGCCGATTCGCTGGTAGTGAAACTCCAGCGGGCGCTTTCGAGCCTGAACGATGCCCGTCCGCAGGTGATTCAGCCGCCTGCTATTCCGGGTCTTGGACAAAGCTCCGGGTTTACCTTTGAAATTCAGCAGCGCGAAACCAACGACGATGTCCGCGCTTTTGATAATGTGGTACAGAACTTCCTGGCCGAAGCCAACAAACGACCCGAAATTGGCCGTGCCTTCTCGTATTTCACCGCCAAGACTCCGGCTTACCGAGTAGATGTGGACCGGGATAAGTGTAAAAAGTTAGGGATACCTGTCAGCAGTGTGTACCGGACGATGCAAACGTATCTGGGTAGCCAGTACGTCAACGACTTCATTATTTATGGACGTAAGTTCCGCGTGGTGGCGCAGGCCGATACCATGTACCGAACCGATGTGCGGAATCTGGGCAATTATTACGTACGAAATCAGGCTGGTCAACTGGTGCCGATCAGTACGGTAATTAAAACGACGGTTATTGAAAATGCGCCCCTGATCTCGCACTTCAACCTGTTCCGGTCGGTTGAGTTAAACGGCGGGGCTAAACCCGGCTTTAGTAGCAGTCAGGCCAATGATGCGTTGCGGGAAGTAGCGGCCAAGGTGTTGCCTGCCGGTTATTCCTATGATTTTGGTGGCCTGAGTCGGGAGGAGATCAATGCCGGGAATACATCGATATACATTTTCATGCTATCGATTGGGTTTGTCTTTCTGTTTCTGGCCGCTTTATACGAAAGCTGGTCGGTTCCCTTCTCAGTCTTATTATCAGTGCCGATTGGCGCGTTGGGGGCTATTGTCGCGCTTATCCTGTTTCCGTATTTAAGCAACAACGTGTATGCCCAGATTGGCTTGATTACCCTGATCGGTCTGGCTGCGAAAAACGCCATCCTGATTGTCGAATTTGCGAAAGAACGGGTGGATCGGGGAGAAGACCTCATTCAATCGACACTGGAAGCTGTTCGATTGCGGCTCCGGCCTATTCTGATGACATCGCTGGCGTTTATTCTGGGCGTATTTCCGCTGGCCATTGCCAGTGGAGCCGGTGGGGTAGCCCGCGCTACGATTGGGCGAACCGTACTGGGTGGGATGCTGGCGGCTACGTCGATTGCTATTTTTGTCGTGCCTGTTTTGTACGTGGGTATCACGCGGCTGGCCTATGGTAAAAAGGGACTGGAAGAACTGAAAAAGAACGCGAAGAACGAAGAGAAGCCTCAGGAAGAACCACAGCCAGCGATCGATAAGTAAGGCGAATTACGAGCGAATTGACGCCTGTTGTAAGCTCATAAAGACCTTGGGTTGATTGTTGATTTTCTGTTCGTTCGCTTTCCGGTATTCTTGCAAAGGATTTACATCAAAAGCCTTTGCAAGAATGACAGGACGCAAAAAGATATTTCTGACCGCCGGAAATCAACAATTACCTTCCATTACCGCACAGGGGCGGGTGCATTATTCGAGTGATGGGCGGAGCGGTACCGTGCACTATTCGAGCCCACAGGCTTCCTTTTCCATGTGGTACGAATTTGCTGGAGGTAATGCCATTGCGATTATTGATATACCAACCCCCGAAACCTGGGTAGAACGAACTAAACTTCCTCTAACTGAACGCGAAACGGTGTTGCAGTTTATTGGTGATCAGGTTGTTCGCGATCAGGTGCCGGGTGGTGGCTATTTCGACTATTCGGACAATACCATGACAATCTGTCGAGGCCAAAAGCCTGTATAGTCAGGCAATTGATCCCTTCTGACTAGTAATTACACCTCACCCTTTAATGGCTGGATGGTTGGGGCAAACAGGTGGATGAGTAACCAGGCCAGCAGATAGGCACTTCCACACATCAGAAAGATGTAATTGTACCCAATCGTAATGTTGCCCTGTGCTTTATAGGTATCCAGTAAGGCACCTACAACTATTGGAAATAAGATTCCTCCCACCGAACCGGCCATACCGCCCAGCCCAACTACTGAGCTCACAGCGCTCTTGGGAAACATATCGGATACCAGCGTAAATAGATTGGCGCTCCAGGCCTGGTGTGCAGCCACCGCCAGACTCAATAAACCCACAACCTCCCAGATGGATGTCGCATAACGAGTCAGTACAATGGGTACAATGCAGAAGGCATACAGCAACATGGCCGTTTTTCGCGAGCGGTTGATGGTCCACCCCCGATTCAGAAAGTAGCCCGATAAATAACCACCCCCAACACTACCAATCGTCGCGGCTGTATAAACGATGATGAGGGGTAGGCTTGGTTTCTTAAGGTCAAGATTAAACGAGGCTGCAAAATAGGAAGGGAGCCAGAACAGGAAGAACCACCATACGGGGTCGGTTAGCAGTTTGCCCAGAATAAACGCCCAGGTCTGACGGCGCCGAATCAGATCGATCCAGCGAACGTTGGAGGCTCCCTCCGTCGTCCCTTCGGTATCCTGCGTGATGAAGGCCAGTTCCTGCGTCGATACATGCTTATGGTTTTGTGGGCTATTGTACGACCACCACCAGAAAAAAAGCCAGATAAATCCGATCAATCCCGTCAGTATAAACGCTACCTGCCAGCCGTATACGCCTAGAATCCAGGGAACGGCGATGGGGGCGACCACCGCGCCAATATTAGTACCCGCATTGAAAAGACCCGTAGCGAGTGCCCGCTCATGGCGTGGAAACCATTCGGCCACCGTCTTGATGGCTGCCGGGAAGTTGCCGCCCTCGCCAAGACCCAGTAAGGCCCGATACACCCCAAAGCTGAACGTGCTGGTGGCTACGGCGTGCAAAGCAGCGGCTATCGACCAGACTAAGACGGCGAGTACATACCCCACCTTCGTACCAATTTTATCGATTAGGCGACCAAAGACGACATAACTAAGCGCATAAGCCGCCTGAAAAGCCATGACAATATGGCTATAGTCTGTTTCGGTCCAGTTGAAGATTGTTTCCAGCGTTGGTTTAAGCAGACTGATCACCTGACGGTCCAGGTAATTGATCGTGGTCGCCACAAACAGTAATCCAACAATTCGCCAGCGGTAGTTGGTCATAAATTGGTAATCATTAAATGGTCATCGCTAGTCATTAAATGGTCATTACTGGTTACTGACCGCTTCGCGGCAATGCACAGTGAAAGGCTATAAATGACCACCAATGCCGGTACATGACAATAGAGTTAAAACGGTAAGGTGCGGAGAGACTGGCTACTTTCCTGAGCCAGATCAATGATTCGCGCTAGCTGCTGAATGTCGGTAGGCGTAATTTCGGGCTGGGCTCCATTAACGATCACCTCATACAGATTGTCGTAGAACGGAGCGTAATTACCCGGAGCACTTTCTATAATTTCGGCTTGTCCATCCCGGTACAGCGTACCCCAGCGGTCGTCGGGCTCGATGCCTAAATCGGGCTCATTGGGGAGTCTATTCGTTCGGAGTCGTTCCTCTTGTGGGTCCAGGCCGCCTTTCAAAAACGAACCTTCGGTGCCATGCAAACTGTACCGTAATTTGTTCTGATACATCATCAGGCTGGATTCGAGCCGAACGACCTTATCGGCATAGCCTAGCTTAATGTCGAAATAATCGGGGACGTGGCTATTGGGGCGCAGGATTCGAATGGTGCCCTGTACCGTTTCAGGAGCTCCAAACAAATGCAGGGCCTGGTCGAGTAGGTGAGGTCCCAGATTATACAAATTGCCTCTTCCTGTACCTGCCTGTTCTTTCCAGCTCTGCGAATTGGGGGGTACAGGTGAATAGCGGTCGTATCGGCACTCATAATCGACCAGCGTGCCCAAAGCCCCGTCGGCCAGCAACCGTTTAATCGTCAGAAAATCAGAGTCCCAGCGTCGGTTTTGGTAAGCAGTGGCCAGTTTGCCCTGTTTCTGAGCCAGTTCGAGCAGGTCGATGGCTTCGCGTTCGGTCAGAGCAAACGGTTTTTCAACGACAACGTGTTTCCCCTGTTCGAGGGCTTTTCGGGCGTAGTCAACGTGGGTTTCGTTCGGACTACAAATAAAAACCAGGTCAATCGCCGGGTCTGCAAAGAGTTCATCGGGAGTAGCTACCCATTCAATCGACGGATCGAACTGCCGGACTGCATCCGGACGGCTACTGGCAATTTTTTTAAGATGAAAACGCGGATTGACCGTCAGAAACGGCGTGTGAAAATAACGCCCTGATAGCCCAAATCCCACCAAACCTACTTGAATAACCTGCGGCATATAGCGATAGAGGAATTAGGAAATACAATCGGTTTACGGCTTTCTGAACGCGGCTGTAAACTGATTGTATTTCCTATAAAGGAGTTAGCCTGGGTTTATCTCCTGTTTAGGATGGCAAATTGTTGGTTAGTTAGCTACTTCGCCGTTCCTGAAACAGGTACCAGTTGAGCCGATAGGTCAGGCGTTTTCATGTCTTTGTCGAACGGAAACATGGGGTGTTTGATGCGTTTATAGGGAAGCCGGAACAGATCCTGGTCGACACCACCGGGCGTTAGTGCCATGATCCAGTCCGCACGCATGTTGTACAGTTCCGGTTCGAGGTAGCCAATCTTCACAACGACGATATCCGCTTCACGAGGCTTCAGTCCAAGCCGGGTAAAGTCGATTTCTTTGTGATACGGTTTGCGCTTTTGCGTAATGATCACATGCACGCTCCCTACCTTGATAACCGCTTCTACTTCAGCATCTTTATCGCCGTGTACAATCGATTCTACAGTGCCTTTGAGGGGAATCGGAGGGGCGTATCGGGCATCAACTGCCGCTCCGGCTTTTCCTTCGACAGTTCCGCCAACGCCAGCCGCAATGGCCTTTTTGATTAGCTCCGGAGCCGGTATGGACGCGTAAATCAAGGAAGGGCCATTCGCCTTCTGAAAGGCTGGTCGGGACAAAATCTGAGTGAGTGTCCAGGTAACATCGCCTGCTCCACCAGCCGTTGGATTGTCGCCGGTATCACTAATGAAAAAGGGATGTTTCGAACTGGTTAAGGCTTTTGCCAGGCATTCATCCAAAGTACCTGTTGGTGCCACAAAACCGAACTCGGAGCGGACCCGCCAGAAATGCTGCGCCAGTTTTTCGGCCGCCTTGGCCACACTGGCTTTATCGTCGCCGGTAACCATCACAACGGCATGGTTGCGGGGTTCATCGGCCCAGGCGTATCCAATCCAGATACCGGCATCGACAATACCCGGCTGATGGTCGGCCAGGGGAGCTACTTCCTGATACAGGCTTTTGCCCGGCTCGATGCGCGTGCTGGTTTTTTCGCCGGGAAGCAAAATCGGGATGGGTATCCAGGCTTTGTAGGCTGGTTTGCCCTTGCCGCTTTTGATGCGTTCCAGCAAATGAACAACCGCCCGTTCTTTGGTTTGCATGGCATCTTCGTGCGGAGCCATCCGGTAGCAGGTCATCAGATCGGTGTTTTGGGCCAGCCGCCAGGAAACATTGCCGTGCAAATCCATTGAGGTCGAGATGAGCGTCTTATAGCCAATGACCTGTCGGATTCGGGTGATCAGGTCGCCTTCGGGATCATCGAGCCCTTTCACGCTCATAGCCCCATGGATGTCGAAATAGAGCCCATCATACGGACCATATTTTTTGAGCGAATCCAGCATTTTACCCACCAGCGACTCGTAGGCTTCGCGGGTTACAGCCCCACCCGGCAGCGATTTACCCACAACCGTCGGAAACCAGATAGCCTGTTTCCGCAAAGGGGCCACGGGCATCATGAATGGATAGGCATTGAATACTTCGGGGCCGTAGCGGGCGTGGAAGGCCTCTTCCAGGGTAACGGCTGGAGAAAACGTGCTGGACTCGATGCCCAATCCCGCAATGGCGATGCGGGGTAAACGCGTGTCATTGCCAGGGGCCGACTGGGCAAGGCTGACTTGAATGGAGAGAAAAGTGGTGGTTAGAACGAAGAAGAGCTGTTTCATGCCCACAAGTTAACGCATTGCTTCGAAATCCGTGGCTGTAGAATCCGACAGACTAGCGTTCTTTCGTCCGGGTATAGAAACGAGCCTGAATTTGCCGAGTCGATTGGTGCATTTCATGTTGTAAGTCATGCATCTGATCGGCGGGCAGGTCTTTAAAGGACGCATTTTCAGGATGGTGATGCTCGTGAGACCCTCAGTAGATGAAAGTTAGCCTGACAATTATTGAAAACAGGAGGGTAGTACCGGCGCTTGTATAGTTACCCAATCGCACGGGTGATCCCGTAATTATGAGCGCACTTGAAGACTACTCCTCCTGTGGCACTAGTTATATGAGCATAGAAGAGGGCTGAATACAGTAATGCAGATTTCCAGGCGGTATTGTAGGCTATATGACATTGGAATCATAGAAGGTAGTGGGTTCGAGTCATTATTCCCATACGGGGAAAGGATCCTTAAAAGCACCCTTATTTTCCATATGGTTAAGCTCATGTTCGGTGCATAAGCAGTCCATTAGCTCAGCCGTAATCTGGTTTTGGTTTAAATCCTGCCCAATGATAACCAGTTCGTTCTGGCGGTCGCCAAACCGTTTATGCCAACGCGAGTCGATTGCCTGCCGATTTTCTAGGAAGGAAGCATAGCGTAGGCGTTGAGAAAAGGGCATAGAAGCCCACCAGACTCCCGCTCGTTCGGCCCGAAGGCTTCCGCCCGCCTGACTAAAATTCAGGGCATCGGCTGGTCGGGAAGCCAGCCAGAACAGTCCTTTACTACGAATGATACCTGCTGGGAAGTTTTCGCTCAGATAATGCCATAGACGTGCCGGGTGAAACGGCCGACGATCTCTGAAAACAAATGACGAAATGCCATACGCTTCGGTTTCGGGTGTATGACCCTTGCCGGATTTATGATTCTGTAATTCCTGAATCCAGCCCGCTGATTGGGAGGCTTCATCAAAATCAAACAAATGGGTGTTTAAGACTTGGGTTAGCTCGACCTTCGAGAACTGGCTTTCGATGAGTCGGGCGTTGGGGTTGAGTTTTTGAAGGATTGCCTTTAACTCGCCTAGTTGATTCGGCTTGAGCAGGTCTGTTTTGTTCAGTACGATCACGTTGGCAAACTCAATCTGGTCGGTCAGCAGATTTACGATCGTGCGTGTATCCGAAGCGTCGTCATTTAATTGTCGTTGGTAAACTGTATCGACCGAACTAAAGTCGCGGGGGAAATTGAACGCATCAACCACAGTGACCAAGGTATCGAGCCGGGCGAATCGCGACAGGTCAATGCCCTGATTTTCGTCGATAAAGCTGAACGTCTGTGCTACGGGCAAGGGTTCAGAAATCCCCGTGGATTCGATCAGTAAGTAATCAAAACGACCTTCGCGAGCCAGTTTTTCAACTTCAATCATCAGGTCTTCCCGGAGGGTGCAGCAGATGCAGCCATTACTCATTTCAACCAGCTTTTCTTCCGTTCGGGATAGGGTATTTTGCTGATTCACGAGTTGGGCATCCACATTGACCTCGCTCATATCATTCACGATGACGGCCACTTTCAGCCCTTGTTTGTTGTGCAGGATATGATTGAGGAGGGTCGTTTTGCCAGCCCCCAGAAAGCCACTAAGAACGGTCACAGGTAGTTTTTTCATAATTGATTGCGTGATTTACTGAAGCTCGGCGTCCTCCAGTATGTAGTTTAATTCATAAATATTGTCGGCGTTGAGTCGTAAAGTACCCGAAAATGTTCGTCGCTCGTCTGTCTTGAATTTGTACGGCAATCGTTTGAATTTGAGAGCAATAATGGATTCGGGACCGGCAGCTCCACAGAAAAAACAGGCCGCCATGGGGAATCGGGAAACAACATAAATGCCCCGCTCCAAATCAATGGGAAGTACATAGCCTGCTATGCGGATGGATTTACCGGATAAGGCTTTTACCGAGTTGCCAAAATGAGGGTACAGCATCACAACGCCTTCTTCGGGATACCATTTTTTTTTGAACTGAACATCCCGCAACTGCTCCCAGGATACCGTTTCTGGTATTGTTGTCAGATGGAGAGATACCCCAAGAAAAAAGGGTAGAAGTAAGGAAACAGGCGTCATGACACTCAGTGGTTATGATGTGTTCGGCAGTAACGAATATTCAGTAGATGGGTTACGACCAGCCCCAGCGAGGCTGCATAAGCCAGAAATTCAAACGATTCATGCACTTTTTCCAGCAGCAGGCCCGTTGCGAATAGCGCCAGGAGACTCCAGAGCGCACCCGCAATCCGTCCAGACGTATGGCGGGTTGCTGACCATACGGCCAGTATGTTGATCCCAATAAAAAGGTAATCGAGGCTAAGAAAGCCCATGCGTAGGGCATCGTGTTGAATAAAGGTGGAAGTCAGCACCAGAATAGGCGTAATCAGGCAATGGATGATACACAGAACCGATCCGGTAATGCCGATCCAGTCGGCACGTTGGCGAAAAACGAGGGATTTCATTGATTAAATCTGGCCGTAGTTTTGTTGTAAATGCAACATTGTTGCAAAAATAGAAAAGCAATTTTGTCTTACCAAGCTAGATGGATTATTTAATGCAGCATTGTTGCATTTTCATTGATTGGTGTACCTGAAATGCTGATGGATGAATTTGTATGTGTTTATTTTCAGGCTACCTTTGTTATACTATGCGCTCTCTACTGATTTATACACTCCTTCTGGCCGTGCTGCTACCCAGCATCAGCTCATGGGGTATCATTGCGCATTATCAGCTGAATAAAGAATACATTGCTCGGGTCTTGTGCGAGAATCGGGATAAACCGCAGATGCATTGTGATGGTAAATGCTACCTGGCTAAACGGTTAAAAGCGCAACAGGATAAGCAGGATAAAGAGACAACAGAGCGTGTTCAGCATACCTCACTGATTCAATTATATTTCGAGGCTAATCAGGCATTTACCTTTGTATCGCCAGTAGTGTATACACATCGGCAGGTATTTACGTATCTGCTTAGCCTGTACGCGGCTCCTACCCACGGCCTTCTTCGGCCACCCTGTGCCTGATCTGGTACGTTAATCATTTCCAGTCGATAGCCCCGCTAAGATGGGCAAGTTTGCTGTATCTATGGCTGTCGATCAATAGGTCGGTGTTCTCGGACAACGTTCCATATTCTTCTAGTTCAGTCTGTTTGCTCATTGTGTGAGCAGGAGGCTTCCATGTTACTTCTGTATGAATGCTACGAACTATAGTATAGCCCTATTGTTGGGCCTATTTTGTGTTGCCTGCCAATCGAGCCCATCGACTGATGCGGCCAATCAAGCTGATTCAAGTGCGCTAATCACAGCCAGATCTCAATCGGTAGCCGATCTTGAAAAACAGATTTTGGCCCTTCATGACAGCGTAATGCCTGCCATGAGTGACCTGATGAAACTGAGAAAACAGGTGATGGAGCAGTTAGGCGAACTGGAAAAAGAGCCCATGTCGGCTGATGTACAGCGGCAGAAAGAGCAGGCTCTTGCCGTAAAGACAGCGCTGGATAAAGCCGATGCGTCGATGATGGATTGGATGCATATCTATAACGGAGACACCCTGGCAACGTTGAATGAGCAACAGGCCCTGGCGTATTTGAAAGATCAGCAGCAACGTGTACATACGATGAGTCTGTTGATGCGCAAAAGTATCGACGACGCGAGGGCTTATCTGAAACAGCTATGAAATTCAGGTGCGCGTGTATAAGTCTGTTGTTGCTGTTTGGCCTGAGCCAATGTAGCCAGACGACTGAAAAGCTGCCCTATATCGGCGAGCCCGAAACGGTGACCAACCTGGTAGATGGAAACGAAGTAACGGGGCGAGGCTATCCAGTCATTCCAGCGTTTTCGTTCATCAATCAATATGGTAAGACGGTGACCCAGCAGGATTTCGATGGGAAAATCTACGTAGCCGATTTCTTCTTTGTGACTTGTCCGACTATTTGTCCCATTATGAAAAAGAACCTGCTGGAGGTATACAAAAAATATAAGGATAGTCCCGACGTCAGGATTCTATCGCATACCATCGACCCCGACCATGATACCCCGGTAGTACTCGGGGAATACGTTCGGGAGCTTGGTATTACAGGCACCATGTGGCAGTTCGTAACCGGCGACCGGGAAAAAATCTACGACATCGGTGAGAATCACTACCTGGTAACGGCTGGGAAAGATGCCAAAGCACCGGGTGGCTACATTCACAGTGGGGCCTTTGTCCTGATCGACAGGGAGAAGCACATTCGGGGGATGTATGATGGCACCACACAGGAGGGAACCCAGAAGTTGATCCGGGATATTAATGTGCTCCGGCAGGAATACGAGTAGCGAATGGAAATTACCAAACTCTTATGAATCGAACACGTAGTCTGTTTACACTTCATAGCTGGCTGGGGCTATTTACTGGTATTTTTCTTTTTCTGCTGGGGCTGAGTGGATCGGTGCTCGTGTTCCGGCATGAACTGGATCAGGTTGCCAACCGTGAAGTCCTGACGGTAAAGTTACCGACTCAAGTTGTGGCCAATCCTTTAACCCGGTGTTATCAAACGATTCTCAGCCGCTATCCAAACCTGGACGGCATTGCCTGGCTTAATCCTGACGCCGGACCGACAGAGGCCTACGACTTTCGGCTTTACCTAAATGATACCCAGTTGCTCACGTACGATCTGGGATTGATTTCATTTAATCCATATACCGGAACGATAGTGCGTGAAGGTAAATCGATTGACTTCAGTCCCAGCATCATCGAATGGTTATTCCAGTTTCATTTTAGTTTCCAGTTAGGCATGCCAGGAGCGGCTTTAACTGCGCTGTTTGGGCTGACCATGTTGGGGTCGTTGCTGACCGGGTTAGTCATCTACCGAAAAATGATCTGGAGAGTGCTGACGCTTCGGTCGCGAATAAACCGCAAAAACTGGCGAACCATCAGCTCGGATCTTCATCGGCAGGTTGGGGTGTGGTCGTTATTGCTCAATGCTGTAATCTTCTTTACGGGCTTCTGGATGAATCTGTTTGCATTTGAGCCCAAAACCTGGCAGGCTGAACTAACGCAAACCCGGCTTAATACGCCAATGGCTCTGACGGCCGATGGGTTGTACCAGCAGGCCAGGCGATTAATGCCCGATCTGGAACCGTCGTATGTATATCTGCCGACACAGCCTGAGCGCAAATTTAGGGTCAGCGGACCCTTGAAAGGGCAGTGGGCGTTGTGGGGAGCTGGTAACGCCGTTATTCTTGATCAGCAAACGGGCAAACTTGTCCAGATTCGTCGACTATCGGAACTGCCAGTGGCCAAACGTCTGGAGTCGGCATTTTTTCCATTGCATGTAGGCAACTACGGCGGCTTACCCGTAAAAATTGTGTATGTATTGATTGGTTTAACGCCGGGCATACTGGCTATTACGGGTTTTCTGCTCTGGTGGCGACGGGCTCGGAAGCCAACGCGTAATTGGCCTGAACAGCGTATTGTTGTTAGGCCAACCTAACTGGCTTGGTTGACACAAGTCTCTAACTCTATTCAGCATGAACGCATTACCTACTCGTCGGGACTTACAACAGCTACTGGCCAATACAGGAGTTTCGCTGCCAGAGTCGAAATCAGTATGGTCGCAGGAAGCTATTAACTGGACTGCCTTGGTACTCATTCACGTTGCTCTATTGCTGGCAATGTGGGACATACTTGTCCGTCTCCGGCCGCTCACACATTAACGAATCTTATCCCATGAAAAAACGTAATCAACTTATTTTAGGGCTCTTTCTGTTCGTTTATACAAGCCTGTCCGCGCAGGCACAATCTGCCCCGGTTGGTGATACAACCCGGGTCGCCATTCTGCTGTTTCCAGGCGTAGAGTTGCTCGATTTTGCCGGACCGCTGGAAGTGTTTAATCACATGGAAAGCGCTAAGGTATATACCGTAGCGGCTCAGTCGGGCCCCATGACCATTATGCAAAGAATGCTCACCGTCGTGCCCGAATATACCCTGTCGACAGCGCCATTGCCTGATGTGCTGGTGGTGCCAGGTGGACGAATGGAAGAGGTTATGCAGGATAGTAGCGTCGTCAGTTGGATTAGGCGGACTACGTCCCATCGGCAACTGACGATGTCGGTCTGCACAGGTACGTTTCTGCTGGGCAAGGCGGGTCTGTTAGATGGTAAGACCATTACGACGCATTGGGCAGCCACTCAAATGCTTCAGCAAATGACCCCCAAAGCTACGGTGATGGAGCATACCCGGTTCGTGGATCAGGGTAATCTAGTAACTACAGCGGGTGTTTCGGCGGGTATTGACGGGGCCTTGCGCGTAGTGGCCCGGCTGAAAGGCATGGAAGCTGCCAAACAGATCGCCCGCATCATGGAATATGACAAGTGGGACCCGAAGGCAGGACTCGTTGTGGGCCAGATACGAACCCAGGCTAAAGGGAAAGCCAACCCAACTGTCGGGAAACCAGCCGCCGTCAAAAAAACGGTAGTGATGAAACCGGGTCAATGGAAACTAACCTCATCTATTGACCCAGTCTGCCAAATGTCAGTAGACGGATTGGTGGCCGATACAGCTCGGTACATGGGCAAGACGTATGGGTTCTGTTCAAAAATGTGTAAAGAGCGGTTCAGGAAAGAACCGATGACCTACCTCAAGCACTAAACTATCTATTGGCTCAATTATGTCTGGTCTGTTCTACCTGAACTAGATGTAATTGACCTTACCCCAAACTTTATTATGCGTTTCAATAATACGTTTCTCCTTCTGCTTTGCCTGCTGGCCATCAGCAGTTTTGCCCAAACCATAACCGGGAAAATTAAATCTGGTTCAGGCGAAGCCATCGGTTTTGCCAACATCTCCGTTTTGAACAGTTCGAACGGGACAACGGCCGACAAAGACGGTAATTTTTCCCTGGATCTGGCCAGAGGAAGGTACCAGTTACAAGTCAGTGCTATTGGCTTTGCCACCAAAATTCAACGGGTGACTGTATCGGACCAACCGCAAACGGTAGACGTCACCTTGGTGGATAATACCAATGCCCTGAGCGAAGTGGTCGTCACGGCTGATAAAACCGAAGAAAAGCTACAAAACACGCCGTTGGCGGTTACCTCGCTCAATGCCAGGCAGCTAGAAGAATATCGGGTGTGGACCATCAGCGACCTCACTGCCCTGGCACCCAGCACCTTTATTGTGGAACACGGAAATAGCACCGGGTCTAATTTTTTGAATATTCGGGGGGCTATGGGGTTTGCCAATGATCAGTCCGTGGCTACGTATGTGGACGGGGTCTATCAGTTTGATTATTTTTCGGCCCCCTTCAATTTCAGCAATATCGAACGAATCGAAATTCTACGGGGACCCCAGGGTACGCTCTACGGCCGAAATGCCTATAGTGGCGTGCTCAACGTAATTACCAAACGACCCACCAACAAAACCAGCGCATTTGCCGAAATCGATTTGGGCAATTACGGCCAGCAGCGGTATAGTGTGGGGCTCAATGCCCCGCTCATACAGGATAAATTGTTTGTGAACGCCGGATTTCAGGCCAACATTCGGGGAGCAATCTATTCGAATCCAACCCTGGACACTAGAAATTTCGACCATCATAAGGCCTATAGCGGCAATGTAAACCTGAAATATCTGGTATCGGACAAGTGGATAGTCGACTGGAACACAAGGTATGAAAACGACAACGATAAGGGGGCATATCCCTGGGCCGCTACCGACAGCGCGGCCCGAGCCAATCCGTACACGGTTTTTGGCAATTGGGATAATACCGAACGCAGAACCAATTTCAACACTTCTCTAGGTGTGCGATACTTTGGCCGTACGTTTAATTTTACGTCCATCACCGCTTTTGTCGATTATCATATCTGGTTGCCGGGACGATTTGATTTTGATTTTGGGCCCGACCAGTTAATTAGCTTTACTACCTGGACAGAACAAAACGAATTGACCCAGGAGTTTCGCATTTCGTCGCCAGCCAATGCCGGGAAATGGAAATGGACCGTAGGCTCTTATTTATTCGGGGAAAAAATAAAGAATAGCAGCACGACCTATTTCGACAAGGACTATGCTCTCCTCGATCCGAATGCGCCCTACGCGTCCATCGGCAACGGGAAACGGAATGGGTACGGTATCGCATTTTTTGGGCAGGCGGCCTACGCCATCACGCCAGCTTTTGACGTAACGATTGGGGCCAGGTATGACATCGAGCGCCGGGAACTGACGCAAAATTCTTTGTTTGAAAAAGATAATGTAGTTACGTTGTTAGCCCCGGACAGCACCTCAAAAAAGACTTTTAATGCGTTTACGCCCAAGGTTATTTTGAGTTACAAATTGACGGATAACTCGATGGTATATGGGGCGTATGCCAAAGGATTCCGAGTGGGCGGATTTAATTTTGGCAACCTAGCCAATCCAACCTATAACCCGGAAAAATCAGATAATTATGAAGTGGGTATCAAAAATACGCTTTTCACAAACCGGCTTAAACTGAACCTGACGGCGTTTTATTTCCAACAAAAAGACCAGCAGGTATCCACCTCCCGCGACGGCGTAAACTATGCCACGCTGAATGTGGGCGATATGGATAATTATGGATTGGAGCTGGAAGTATCGACCCTGCCGATCAAAAACTTACAAATCGACTAGACGGCCAGTACCTCACACAGTGAATACAAAAAATTACAACTTTTTGATGCAGAAACCAATGCGGTAAACGATTACAAGGGTAACAAAGCGATTAACAATCCAGCTTTGCAGTCGATGCTTGCCGTTCAATACGGCGTGCCTTTTGCTACTTCTGCTCAAACGTTCAAAGCCTTTGTCAGGGGGGAATTCCGATACATCGGCCAATACCAGTTGGATTTTGTCAATGCCTATCAGCAGAGCGCGTATGGTATGGTTAACACCCGAGCCGGTGTTACCAGTAGTCATTTTGATGTTGCCCTGTGGGTTCGTAATCTTACGGATGTGCGCTACATGGCGTATGGGTACGGCAGTTATATGATGGGCCTTCCCCGAATGCTGGGTATAACCCTAACTGGTAAATTTTGATTTTTGACCGTTGGGGTATCCGGGATTATACTCTCTGATTACGTTTACCCCTTATTGTACCAAAGTAAACCTCTTGTTCCTGTTTGTTTTTGTAAGCGCTGTTGAATTGCCAATGCGGACATTTATTCTGTATCTACTGCTGATTGCGACAATATTGCCGACGGTAAGTCCGTGGGGGATTGTTGCGCACTATCAGCTTAATAAAGAATACATTGCCCGGGTGCTTTGCGAAAACCGCAACCGACCCGAATTGCATTGTGATGGCAAATGTTATCTGGCTCGCCGTCTGAAAGCACAGCAGGATCGGCAGGACAAGGAAACTACCGAGCGCGTTCAGCATACGCCTTCCGTTCAACTTTATTGCAACGAGCGCTTCGGCTTTTGCTGCGAACCGGTTTCTGCCTTCAGGGAAGCTATTCCCACTTTTGCCTATCAATTGATTGTTTATTCTGCACCATTACCTGCTGTTTTTCAGCCACCAGGTAATCCTGGCCAGTGGGCTTGACAACGAAGCCGTTTGTTCGTCGCCAGCATCTGTCGGGCGAAATCAAAATTCTCAATTATTAACTTATTCATTTTTAGGTTAGTCGTTCCCAAACGGGCTCATATTCTGGCCGAACAGATCGGCTTGCGCAAGTAGCGCATGCCCAGTAAGGCGTATGGATACGGTTGTCTTTGAGGTGACGATGACTTGACCGCTTTAACACGATTATGCATACTCATTTTTCATATCAACTTATCGTTTCGTTTCTGATTGTCGGTATTACGTTGGTTTCCTGTAAGAAGGACGACGAGGATATCATTGACCCAGCCGTTAAAAACTCGGTATCCATTCAATTTGAAAACCGGGTGGGCGATCAGAAACTTGTACTGGGGACTCCTGCTTACAAAAATGCATCGGGAGAAACGTTTGCCCTTACGACGCTCAATTACTTTATCAGTAATATATCGCTCAAAAAAGATGACGGTACAGTCCAGAAATTCCCCAATCAGTATTTTCTGGTTCGCCAGGCTGATGCGGCTTCGCAGGTGATTACGCTAAAGGATGTACCCTCGGGCAATTATAGTGAGATGAGCTTCATGATTGGGGTCGATAGTACCAAAAGTGTATCGCCCGTCAGCGAGCGGGTAGGGGCACTGGATGTGACTAGCTACGGCACGGATGGCATGTACTGGTCGTGGAATTCGGGCTATATTTTCCTGAAAATAGAAGGCACATCAACCGCTGTACCGACCACAATCAGTGCCAATCAAAGTTTTGCGATGCACATCGGTGGATATGGTGGCGGCTGGAATGGCTCTGCCAAAACGGTGAATAACCTTCGTTCGGTAACGTTACCCATGACGACGAAAGCCACCGTTCGGGGAAATATCGCTCCTGAGATTCACTTGTTTGTGGATGCGCTCCAGATCTTCAATGGCCCCAATAAGATCAGCCTGGCTACGACGAACAGTGTGCATATGCCTGCTGCTGCAACGCCCATTGCAGACAACTACAAGACCATGTTTCAGGTCGATCACGTACACAACGATAAGCAATAGGTCGCATCGGTCCCTGGCTTCACAGGCTGGGGGCCGTTCTTGTTCTAGCTTATGAATAGACTATCGAGTCTCAAAACAGGATTTGGGGGCGTTGGTTTGGTGTTGGGGCTGCTGGCCTGCCAGGTGGAAGAGCCGGAGGCTCAGCCCCAGGAACTTTTTCAACAGCCTGCCAATTTTCCCCAGCCGGTTTACGCCGTGGACCAAAATCGGCCCACGGCGGCCGGGGTAGCTTTAGGCAAATCGTTGTTTTACGATGGCATCCTGTCGCGCGACGGGTCGATTTCCTGCGCTGAGTGCCATAACCAGGCATATGCGTTTACGCACCACCAGCATGATGTTAGTCACGGGATCGATAATCGGGTAGGAACCCGGAATTCACTGCCGATTCAGAACCTGGCCTGGGCATCGGATTTTTTCTGGGATGGAGGAGTACATAGCCTGGATTTAGTACCGATTGCACCCATCGAAAATTCGGTGGAAATGGATGAACGATCGGCGAATGTGATCCGTAAACTGCGGGCAAGTGCTACCTATCCTGCTTTGTTTAAAGCGGCCTTTGGTACTGACGAGATCAATGGGCCTCGTTTTCTGCAAGCCTTGTCGCAGTTTATGCTAACGATGGTTTCAGGGAATTCGCGCTACGACAAGTGGGTTCGGAAAGAGCCGGGCGGTACGCTGACCGTCGAAGAAATGGCCGGGCTAACGGCTTTTCGGGCTAAATGCAGTGGCTGCCATGCAGGTGAGTTGTTTACTGACAACAGCTTTCGGAACAATGGCCTGTTTATTCAGGGGAGTAACGATGAAGGGCGGGCTCACGTTACCGAGCTGCCGCAGGATCGCTACAAATTTAAGGTGCCGAGTTTACGGAATGTTGAGAAAACATTGCCTTATATGCACGACGGCCGATTTTATTCGCTCGAAGCCGTGCTGAATCATTACGCCGAAAATGTGCAGCCAACCGAAAATCTCGATCCTTTACTTCAGCCGAAAAGTAACTCGGACCAATCCCGGCTAGGTATTCCACTAACATCGGACGAAAAACGACAGATCATTGCATTCCTGAAAACACTTACCGACGACCAGTTCCTGCGTGACCCTCGGTTTGCCATTCAGTGATGATTAACCAACTAAAGGCGATTGCCCTATGAAAAAATATTTCTTGTTCGGATTGTTTGTACAACTCGCATTACCGACGTTGGCCTGTGACCTCTGTGGTTGTAGCAACGGTGGGTCGTTTTTTGGGATTCTGCCACAAGGTCATCGGGGCTTTCTGGGGGTTCGCTATCGGTACAACTCGTATCACTCCCACCTGAATAGCTTGAATCTGAGTAGCCAGGAGCAGTTTCGGACGGCTGAGCTTTGGGGGCGGTTCTATCCGATCCGTCGGATGCAGGTAATGGCGTTTGTACCGTATCAGTTCAGTCAGCAAACGATGCTCAAATCGGGGGATGTAACGCCCCTGCGTGGTCTGAGTGATATTACCGTGCTGGCGCATTACAACGTACTGAATACGTTTATGGATGATACCACCGTGCATACTGTCAATCATAATTTACTGGTCGGGGGCGGTGTGAAGCTGCCAACAGGCCGTTTTCGGTATGATGAAAACAGCCTGTTGGATGTAGCTAACCCGAATTTTCAGCTCGGAACCGGCAGTATTGACTGGATTGGCAATGTGATCTATACAGCTCGCTATAAAAATTGGGGTGTAAACGCTGATGTGTCGTACCGGATAACGACAGCTAATCCGAATGGCTATCGGTTTGGTAACCGATTCAATACATCGGCATCCGTTTTTTACCTAGCCGGCCTGGGCAGCCGGTCCATCATGCCTAATGCCGGGTTATTTGTCGAACACGCTGGGCATGATGGACGTGATGGTGTGGTAAACAAGCAAACGGGGGGCTATGCGGCTTATCTGAATCTGGGCACCGAAGTGTATCTGAATAAACTATCGGTTGGAATGAGTTATCGGAAGCCCGTATCGCAGTATTTATCGGATGGCGAACTGCGCGCCAATGCACAACTAACTACTCATATCACCTTTTTATTCTGATAAACGATGCGTCTTTCGCTTATACTACTGCTGCTGGTGTGTTTATTGGTAGGCACAATTTGGTCGTGCCAGAACGAAGTTGACGTTTCCGAAACCGGATCGCTCATCATAAACCTCGATAACCGGGTTGGCAATCAGGATTTAAGCCTGGGAAAAGCCACGTACCAAAATGCGGCAGGCGAAGCCTTTACAGTTACAAAATTCAATTATTTCGTCAGTAACTTTCGGCTTAAAAAGGCCGACGGAACGGAGTATGTATTGCCTCAGGAGGCTAACTACTATTTGATTCAGGAAGATAAACCAGAATCTCAATCCTTTACACTGACGACGATTCCAGCGGGTACGTATATCGGGATGTCGTTTTTAATTGGGGTGGATAGTTTGCGGAGCCTGGCCAATATTAGCCAGCGTACGGGAGTGCTTGATCCGGGTCTGGGAACTCACGAAGCAATGTACTGGGAGTGGAATTCAGGTTATATTTTTCTTAAGCTGGAAGGTACGTCCCCGGTCGCTCCAGCTGCACAGAATAACCTGTTCTTCTATCATATTGGTGGCTTTGGAGGTGGGTACAATGGCAAGAAAACCATCAACAATCTTCGCACCGTTACCATTTCGTTCAATGGAAATTCGGCTCAGGTATCTGCATCGGGCAGACCGCAGGTCAATCTGACTGCAGATGTACTAAATGTCTTTACTGGCACAACAACTTTGCAAATTGCCCAGCATTCGTCAGTAATGTTTGAAGATTATTCAGCCAACATCGCGAATAACTACAAGGAAATGATCCGGTATAAGGATTTGCAAAATCAGTAAGATGATTAATTCCCTACTCAAACAGGAGCAAGTCGACTACACCTGACAACTCCTGTTTGAGTGGGGAAAAAACAGGAAGCATTGCATGGATAACGCGCATCGGTGTGCCGACTAGATAATGCGCGGAAACAGCATCGGCACACGCTGTCGGTAGGTTTTATAGCTATCGCCGAAGATGGACACCAGCTTTCGCTCTTCAAAATAAATGCCGATCCGAATGTAAAGCGCTGCTGCCAGAACCAGAAGGGTATGCGACCAGGTAGGCTGGGTAATCCAGATTCCTAGCAAACACAATAGAATGCCTGTGTATAACGGATGACGAACGTACTGAAGTAACCCTGTCTGGCGCAGGCCTTGCCCCGTGTCCTGTTGGCTGCTGACGGGCCAGCCGATAAATTCGCCCAGATCATAGCCCCACAAGGCAATCAGGGCAATTCCTGCGCCAAGCATGGTAATTGGCAGACCAACCAGCGCGGTGCCTTGCCAGGTGCTAACATACTCAACCGGCGCTTTCCAGTGAAGCCATAGGACGGGTAGGAAAGTAAGTAGGGCGATTGCGTTGTATAGCAAACGATAATACCGACTGAGCCAGCCTAATCTGAGTGCTACCGTTTGTTTCAGCCATGTACTGGCAGTCAGGCTGTGAATTAAGCCAAATACAAACCAACTAGCCAGAATTAAAACATAATACATAGCTAAGGGACACTAAAACGTAATTTGACTGTACCCCAAATTCATCTTAATATAGCCATAAGTCCTCTTACGACAAAAAGTAGCCTGGGGCATGGATACGCTAAGCCGAGAATGCACTAAACCGGAAGGGGCTGATGTCAAATTTAGTTGTTCCGATTAAGGCTAGCTCGGCCATAATCTGGCCGACGGCTGCCGAATGTTTGAAGCCGTGTCCCGAACAGGCAGAGGCCAGTAGCACATGGTCATAGTCAGGATGCTGGTCGAGGATGAAATCACCGTTGGGTGTCATCGTATACAAACAAACGACCGATTTAATGCACTGAGGCCCAATGCCGTTTAAGTTTGGCTCGACGAACTGCTCATACATACGCTGTGTTTCGGCCTGGCTAACGGTTCGGTTTACGGTATTAGGGGTGGTGGGGTATTCGTAGGTTTCAGTAGCTACTTTAAGCCCACCAGTAGGTCCGTCGATGGCAGGAAACCCATAAATGCCCTGGTCATTCAGGATAAAGATCGGCATGTTATCCGGTGTGTACTGCTCATATTTACCCTCAACAGCGAACCAGTAAAGTACCTGGCGATACACCTGTAGCAAATTGCTATAGGGCGTTTGTCGAAGTGATTCCGTCACCCATGAACCCGTCGTCAGAATCAATTTTCTGGTTTGATAGCTACCTTTATCCGTCAAGACAGTCACGCCCGAATCGGTAGACTGAAACGAAAGCATTTGCTCATTCGTGTGAACCGATGCACCTGCTTTTTGAGCCTGTTCCAGTTGAACACGGATGCATCGTTCAGGATGTAAAAAGCCCGCTTCGGGTTCGTAATAGCCTATATCGTTTTGGGCATATCGGAATTGCGGGAATTCATGCCGTAGGGCGTCTGTATCCAGAATACGGTGGGTAATACCAAACTGTTCGGCTGCTTCAAGCGTAGTCGTTAACCAGCCTGGTTTATTACGGGTTTGTACGGTAGAATGTTGCTGACCTACGAAAAGCCCACCTGTAATGGTTAGTAGCTTTTCTCCCGATTGCTGTTCGAGTTCGCGCCAGATCTGGTATGAACGTAAAGTAAGCGGTACAAAATGCAGGCCTTCGCCGATGGCCTGTCGGGTAATGCGGGTATCACCGTGGGTAGAGCCCAGCGTATGCGGAGGCTCGAACTGGTCGATACCCAGAACGTTGGGCGTCTGCCTGGAGAGCTGATACAGTGTAGCACTACCCATTGCTCCCAACCCGATAACAATAGCGTCGTAAAGCATACACTCGTAATTAATTGCCTCCCAAAATAGTAAAATAAACCGCAAAGACGCGAAGCCGCCAGGAAAGACAGCAGAACTGGCTCCTGGCGACTTCGCGTCTTTGCGGTTTATTCGGAGCTATTTCTTTTTAAGGAGGGTCGTTACTTGATGAAGCGAGTAGGCTACATTGAGGCTTAACGCGCGATTTTTAAGCTTATCATAATCGCCTGCGATAGGATCGATATTAACCAGCCCCAGCTCATAGGCCAGACTTAAACGAAGTCCCTGTGGCAATTGATACCCGGCGGTAAAAGCCAACCCGGCATCGAAGCGCTTAAAGCCCAGGTTTTTATCGAAAGCCGATACCGAAGGGGTGTTGTCGGAGTCTTTGATTTTACCCCATAAGCCGTAAGCCAGATAAAAACCTACGCCCCCAAACAGACGACCCTTGTTGCCGGGTAAGTCGTGGTTGTAGAGAATGTAGGCAGGAATTTCAAGGTATGTCATCCGGGTTGTCGAAGTGCCCGATTTATAGGTGGTTTTGCTGCCTTTGCCAATAAGCTGGACACCATACAGCAGCGACACGTGACTAAGAAACGGGGCTTTGTCAGGCGAGGTTGTCGGACCAGATCGCGAATCGTTAGTGGCCAGCAGCGTAGTGGGGTCGGCTGGTTGAATACGACGGTTCGATGTAGGGTTATAATAATGGATAATCTGGTTGACCAATCCCTGATTGTGAAACTGTATTGCTAAATTCAGAGCCAGCACATCGCCTGGGGTAGGGGCCGTAGCTGCGTAGGGCGTTCCGGCATAGGAGGGATTCAATAGTTTTTGCCGGACCATATCGATCGATGCCTGTAAAAAAGTATCGATCTTTCGATCTAAGTCTGTAGCGGGCCTCTGGGGTACTTCAGGCCCGATTAACTGAGCCCATACCAGGCTGGGAAATAGCACGATGAGTAGCAAGAAAATAATGTTTTTCATGACCATAACAGGTAAAAGTTGGCTCCATAAAGTTCCCGTACTCTCATCAGCTAAGGTATAGTTAGTGCTAACTATTTTGCACCGACAACCGAATCACCTTCGGACCTTCGTTAATAATAATGATCGAATGATTGAGTTGTTGAATGAGTTTCTTCTTAATTCAATCATTCAACAACTCAATCATTCGATCATTGTTACTTTGCGCTATGGAAACGATTTCGAGGAAAGGATTTATTCAGCAATGTCTGGGGCTTGGGGCGTTGGCTGGCTTGTCGTACCTGCCCATTACAGCCTGGGCTGAAGGAAGGACAGATGAGGATTTCTATACGAAAGTAGTAGCTGCCAACGAACAGGAGGTGGCTAAGCTCCTGAAAAGCTTAACCGCTGACCTTACTGAGGTACGACGGCGGGCTGGGTATGACCTGGCGAATCTGGCTGCCGCTTTTTGTGAACCCACGTCTTCGTTTTACCAGAAGGAAGAGCTAGTGGGAGCCATGTCGAAGATCATACAGTTTCTGCTGAAGAAGCAGCATTCCGATGGCACCCTCGACTTCGGAAACCTGGCCTCTCCACCCGATACGGCCTTCATTCTGGAACCGCTTACAGCAGCCGCTACGATTCTGAAACACACTAATCAGGCTTCGCTTAATGACGTAAAGGCGCAGTTAAAGACGTTTATTGTTAACGCGGGTGAAGCGCTCCGAACAGGTGGAGTACATACGCCCAATCACCGTTGGGTCGTGTCGGCCGCATTGGCCAAAATCAACGCATTGTACCCAGATTCCGGCTACGTGAAACGAATTCATGAATGGCTGGCCGAGGGTGTGTATATCGACGATGAGGGCAACTACCTGGAACGGAGTATGAACTATTCCGTTGTCATCGATCGGGCACTGATTACAATGGCTAGTCTGTTACCTATGCCCTCGCTGTTTGGCCCGGTTCGCAAAAACCTTGATTTAGTATACGTTCACTGCGAACCTGACGGTGAGCTGGTTACAGTCGATTCCCGGCGGCAGGACCAGTATGCCCCCATCAGCATGCTGTACTTTTATCATGAATATCGGTTTATGGCCCTTCATGATAACAAGCCCGAATGGGCGGCCATCACCCGGTACATTGAAACACTGCCTGGGTTTACAGATCGGGTATTGAATGACTTGCTGGTTTATTATCTGGAGGAGCCGCTCTATAAAAAGCCGTTGCCAACACCAAAAGCGCCTTCGGTCAATTTTGAGGTCTTTTACAAGCATACCAACCTGGTGCGCATCCGGCGGGCCGATACGACGACGACGCTGTTCGGAGGGACCGATTTTCCGATTATTATTGCGTCGGGCCGGTCGAATAGTCCAAATTTTTTCAGTTTCCGAAAAGGAGCCGCCATATTGAAATACATGCGTCTGTCGACCGATTTTTTTAGTACAGGTTATTTCCACAGCCAGGGAGTCCGGCATGAGGCTGGCCGATACATACTGCATCAGAAAATCGAAGCGCCATATTATCAGCCCTTGCCTGCCCAGTATCGCAAAGCCAATGGCGATTACGCCCATTCGCAAAGTACCGATGGACGCTTCTGGAACAAGATGGATTTTAGCCACCGCCCCCAAAGCAACATCAAGACACTGGAAACAACGATAATAGCTCACGAAGCAACTGGAAAGAATGAACTCAAGGTGCGGGTCACCAGCGAAGCTGGAATTCATGTCACACTGGAGCTTTGCTTTAAAGAAGGTGGGGCGTTGACAGGCGTTTCGCCACAGGACGGGTCGACGGACAATTTCTTCCTGAAAAATGGAATGGGCCAGTATGTTGCCGGTACTGATACCATCCAGTTTGGTCCTGGGGTATATCAGCATGCCAAAACAACTGGCCTTGAAGGGGAGCTATACTCATCGCATTTTGGCAGCCTGCGTACAACGGGCATGCACGTTTACCTCACCGGGATCACCCCGTTTGAGCATACCATCACCATCGGTTAACGCATAGGCTGTTGTAGCTGCCCAGAAAGTATAAAAGCACTTAACTCCTGCCCTCCACTATGTTCGACAGGCTACGTTGAATGAGTATGAATTCAGGCGAAAACTCATCCAGAATGCATTGGCAGGCTTCAACATCGTCCCAGATTCGAAGCCGTGCCTGCTCGATAGCAGTGATTCGTAATTGATAGGCATTCGTGCGTTCTACAGGGCAAATCTGAATTAAATCCCGGTAAATCGTTTGTAGTTGAGTCAGTAATTGATTGGTATCGGCTGAGTACATAGTCGTTTGCGTTAAAAGAAAAGTTTCTGTAGATACACCCCGATCTGGATAACAGCCTGCATACATAGAGCCATTATCCATTATAAATACGGGAATAGTACCCTTGTCGTTGCATTAACAGCTTGTAGAAACTGCTTGTTATTTATTTGTGTAGTTATTTTTACTTAATGGGACCGTAAGCTACTCAAAGTAGGGGAACGGTGTAAATAGTGAAAGCTTTGAAAAGGGAAATACCAAGTGATTAGTTCAAACGATACGTGTAGCAAATGATCAGGATGTTGAAGGAAATACTGAATAATACATCATACGTATAAGGATAATCGTGCAAGTGGTCAACTAGCCGAATAATTGCTTTGTAATTGGATATAGTTAGATAATTTTAATAATCTATTAGACATCGTTGATAGGCTACTCGTTTTGACGAATGAATTAAGTGGTCGCTCTAGGAAATCAGGTAATTAGACGTAAATTTTACAGGCATTGCCCATTAATACCTGTAACTTATTTATGCGAACATTTTTTATTCTCGCTTTGCTGGTGGGTGCCTTAACACTCGGCAAGGTCTATTTTTTTCCAAAACCTGATACAAAAACACCGGGTGGAAGCCCTGTGGGGGTATCTGGTAAAGGTGAAACAAAGGGGAAATCGGGCGATAAAGCCCCTACGATTCCTGTGGAGATTTACCTGGCTCGTACCGAAAAACTAACTAATGTGCTGGCTGTTTCGGGCACGGTCCTGCCCAATGAAATTGTCGAGCTAAAGGCAGAAGTTTCCGGGCGGCTCATGCAGCTCAATGCAAAAGAAGGGGCGTATGTCAATAAAGGCGAATTGATCGCTAAAATCAACGACGAAGAACTAAAGGCGCAACTGATTAAGCTGGGGTATCTCGAAAAGCGAGCCAAAGATGTGGAAGCCCGTCAGAAACGGCTACTGGCTGTGGAAGGCATCAGTCGGGAGGAATACGATATTGCCGAAAGTAATGTAAACACGGCCCGTGCGGATAAGGAACTGCTCATGACTCAGTTGGCTAAAACCGAAATTCGGGCACCCTTTAGCGGAAAACTGGGGCTGCGGGCCATCAGTCAGGGAGCTTTTCTGACGCCGGGAACGCTGGTAACCACACTCGTACAAACCAACCCCGTAAAAATTGACTTTTCTGTTCCCGAAAAATACGCCAGTCAGATTCGAGTCGGTAGTCCGGTACGCTTTACGGCCGATGGGCTTGGGGCATCCCTGACCGCGCAGGTAACGGCCATTAGTCCGCTGATCGACGAATCGCTGCGCACCATGAAGGTACGGGCATACACGTCCAATCCGACGGGGCGGCTGGTGCCCGGTATGTTTGTTCGGCTCGATGTGCCGCTTGGCAACAACCAGACCATTCAGATACCCACCCAGGCCATTGTGCCTGTGCTGAAAGGCAAAAAAGTGTACATCGTCCGTGAAGGAAAGGCGCAGGAAACCTTCATTAAAACGGGTATTCGCAACGACCAGCAGGTACAGGTTATGGAAGGATTAGCCCCCGGCGACTCGGTGATCATCAGCAGTATTATGTCGCTGAAAAATGGCGCTTCGGTAAAAGTTAAAAAAGGATAATGTAAAACGGCTAATGGACAAGTGGTAGTGGATGATAGATACTATAAAATGGCTTCATTATTATCCATTAGTCATTATTCATTGTCCATTAAAAAATATTGACTATGAGTCTCTCTACGCTATCGATCAAGCGACCTGTGCTGGCCATTGTGATGAACCTGCTCATCCTGTTTTTTGGCTGGCTGGGATTTAAATACCTGGGGGTTCGCGAATTCCCATCTATCGACCCGCCCGTTATTTCCATTCGGACCAACTATGCCGGAGCCAACGCCGATATTATTGAATCGCAGATTACAGAACCCCTTGAAAAACAACTGAATAGTATTGAAGGGATTAAGTCCATTAATTCGTCGAGCAGCCAGGGACGGAGTGAAATTACCGTTGAGTTTGCCATCGATGTCGATATGGAACGGGCGGCCAACGACGTTCGCGACAAGGTATCGGCTTCGGCCCGGACTCTGCCACTCGACATTGACGGACCGCCGATTGTGAGTAAGGCCGATGCCAACTCCGATCAGATCATGATTCTGACGTTGCAGAGCAATACCCGCTCGCATCTGGAAGTCAATGAATTTGCCGAGAATGTAATCGTGCAGCGCTTACAGACCATCAATGGCGTGAGTGAAGTGTCGATCATGGGGCAGAAAAAATACGCCATGCGGATCTGGATGGACCCGGATAAAATGGCGGCTTACAACATCACGGCCCAGGACGTTAAAACCGCTCTTGATCGCGAAAATGTGGAATTGCCAAGCGGTAAAGTTGTAGGAAGCAATACGGAACTGACCGTGAAGACCATTGGTCGTTTCCGTACCGAAGAGGATTTCAACAACATGATTGTGAAAACCCTCGGCGACAACGTGATTCACCTGAGCGATATTGGTCAGGCTGAACTTGGGCCTGAGAATGAGGAAAGTGTGCTCCGCCTGAACGGGGTTCCGATGATTGGGCTGGGTATCGTGCCGCAACCCGGTTCGAATCACCTCGATATTTCGGCCGAAGTCAATAAACGGTTGATCGATATTCGAAAAGACCTCCCGGCCGATTACAGGCTGGACATCATGTTCGATTCGACCGTCTTCGTGAAGCGGTCAGTGGAGGAAGTGGGCGAAACCCTGCTGATTGCCATTGGGCTGGTCGTGCTGATCATCTTCTTGTTTTTCCGTGACTGGCTGGTGGCCTTTCGCCCATTGATCGACATCCCCGTGTCGCTGGTGGGCACCTTCTTCGTGATGTACCTGATGGGCTATTCCATCAATGTATTAACGCTGCTGGCAATCGTCATGGCGACTGGGCTGGTGGTTGATGATGGGATTGTGGTCACGGAGAATATTTTCAAGAAAATCGAGCAGGGGATGAATCCCATCGAAGCGGCTATCAAAGGGTCGAACGAGATTATTTTTGCCGTTCTGTCAACGTCCATTACACTGTCGGCGGTATTCCTTCCTGTCATTTTTATGGAAGGCTTCGTCGGGAAGCTGTTCCGGGAGTTTGGTGTCGTGATTTCGGTAGCTGTCCTGATTTCGGCCTTCGTATCGCTCACGCTCACCCCCATGCTGAACGCCTACCTGAACCGGAAAACCCACAAGAAAACGCGGTTCTACGACGCTACAGAGCCGTATTTCGAAGCCATGACAACCGCCTACCACGACCAGTTGGTAAGCTTCCTGAAGGTTCGTTGGGTAGCGCTTCCCATCATTCTGGCAACATTGGGGATGATCTGGTTTTTCGGGAAAGATCTGCCCTCAGAACTGGCCCCGCTCGACGATCGGAACTGGTTCCGGCTCAACATGACGGCTCCCGAAGGTACCTCTTTTGAGTCGATGGACGATTATATGTTGCGGGTGGGGCAGATGCTGGAGGATTCCATGCCGGGCAAGCAGGGAATTATGCTCGTGACGGCTCCTGGCCGTACAGGGTCGGGTAGTCCCAATTCGGGTAGCGGTCGGGTGTTTCTGGTCGACAAAATGGAGCGGAAAGGTCTTAGCCAGCAGATGATTGCTGACAAAACGACCAAGCTGCTTAAAAAACTACCCGATGCTAAATCGGTTGTTGTACAGCAGCAGACCATATCCGTCGACAGTCGCGGTGGATTGCCGGTACAGTACGTCGTTCAGGCCCCCGATTTTGAAAAACTACGGGAATACCTGCCCCGTTTTCTGGAAGAAGCTCAGAAAGACCCCACCTTTACTTCCGTCGATGCGAACTTGAAGTTCAACAAGCCCGAAGTGAACGTGTTCATCGACCGGGAGAAAGCAAAAGCGATTGGTGTATCCGTAGCCGATGTCGCTCAAACGGTACAATTGGCGCTGGCTGGTCAGCGATTCGGGTATTTTACGATGACCGGGCGGCAATACCAGGTGATTGGGCAGTTTGACCGGGCCAACCGAAACGAACCACTCGACGTGACGAAAATGTACGTAAAAACCACTCAGGGGCAGGTGGTCCAACTGGACAATATTGTCCGGATGGACGAGCAGAGCAGCCCTCCGCAGTTATTCCATTTCAACCGCTACATGAGTGCTACCGTACAGGCGGCACTGGCTCCCGGAAAAACCATTGGTGATGGGATTGCGGCTATGAACGCCGTTCGGAATCAGCTCAACGACCCCGCCATCCGTACCGACCTGAGCGGTGCCTCCCGAGATTACGCTGAAAGCCAGTCAAATACAATGTTCTCGTTCATCCTGGCCCTGGTGCTGGTCTATTTTATTCTAGCCGCTCAATTTGAAAGCTTTGTAGACCCCTTCATTATCATGCTTACGGTTCCACTGGCTATTGGCGGGGCTGTTTTTTCGCTTTGGTATTTCAACCAGACGTTCAATATCTTTAGCCAGATCGGTATAATCATGCTGATCGGACTGGTTACGAAGAATGGGATTCTGATCGTGGAGTTTGCCAACCAGCTTCGGGAAGAAGGGATGTCGATCCGGGAAGCTGCTCTGGAAGCGGCCTCCCTGCGCCTTCGCCCGATCCTGATGACCAGTCTGGCAACGATACTGGGCGCATTACCGATTGCGTTGGCGTTGGGGGCTGCCGGTCAGAGTCGTATGTCGATGGGGATTGTCATTATTGGCGGGCTGCTGTTTTCGTTGGTCCTCACCCTGTTCGTAATTCCGGCTATGTATACCTTCCTGTCTCGTAAACGGAAAGGCGATCAAACGACGCAGGATGAGCTTTTTACAGAAGAGGAACATCCTGCCAAACCAATCGCGACGGTGTAAATAGCTTACGTTGAGCAACCTATGTATCTACTTCCTATAGGCATTTTGCAAGAAGAAAATAGGATGTTGATACACATATATCGTTTCGTTCCTTAATTTGGTACAGGAATTGATAAAATGATTTCCATCACTTTCCGTCAGTATGTCCGATAGTATAGGGGCCAGTACGCAAGTACCTTCGGTAGCTGACAGGAAGACCGTTTAGTGCCCAAAACCGTACTTGTATACTTGTTCAATCAGTTATTGTCTACTTCTTTATGATCCCAGGTGTACAACATGAAGCCTTACAATCTATTAATCGTCGAGGACGATCTAGATGATCAGCTTTTACTAAAACTTGCTTTTGCCGATGACTCAATTAATTATAAGCTCCTGTTCGTCTCATCGGTAGATGAATTTATTGAAAGCATACCATTATGGCCTGTAACACCGGACCTGATTCTGCTGGATATAAATATGCCGATACTAAATGGGTTTGAGGCTCTGACGTTTTTGAAAAGCTCAACCATCTATCGGCAGATTCCGGTTATTATGCTGACTACATCCGAAGTCGATGCGGATATTGATCGGGCCTATGAGCTGGGGGCTAGTGGGTATATTACAAAGCCTGATACGCATATCGGACTGCTTAAAATAGCCGAGCATATCCGACTATTCTGGTTTGGCGTTGCTAAAATCCCGACTCGCCTGGTTTGATTCTGACTCGCTTGTTGGCGTACAAGGCCCGTTTAGGTCCCGGAAATTCAGCTAGCCATCGCCTTAGTCTCTACCAGTAACCATAACGTAGTAGGGAAAAAAGCGATGCCTGCATACGTTCCATACATTTAAAAATCTACGTGCAATCCCCATCTATCGTACAGGCATCCCCTTCTAGTGCGGTTACTAGGGAGTTGTTTTTTTGCTGGCTCCATTCCGAAAATGCGTTTTGGAGGAATGCCAGCATCGCATGAGGCTCCTGAATCCCAAACGCTTCATAGTTGCCTTCAATGACATAGGATGGGACACGTCGTACACCGGCTGTCTGGGCATCGGTAATATCCTGTTTTACCCGCTCAGTATAATACTCATTGGTTAATGCTTCGGCTACTTCGTCGGCTGAGAGTCCAATTGATTTACCGAGCTCAGTTAATTCCGCTGGATTTCCTATGTCTTTCCCTTCCGTAAAATAGGCGTGGAACAAACGTTCTTCGGCGGCTTCAGCCAGGCCCTTTTCTTTCGCTAGCTGAATAATCCGGTGCGCATTAAATGAACTCGACAACACCACTTTGTCAAAATTGTAGTCGAGGCCTACGCTTTTGGCCATGTTAACGGCTGTTTGATGCATGGCTACGGATTCCTCATAGCTTACGTTCCTTTTCTTGGCCAGGTAGTCATAAATTGTCATTCCTGGTTCTATACGATTCGCAATGGCTGAATCGATCTCAAAGCTTTTCCACTCAATTTGTAGCGCATCTTTATGGGCAAATTGCTCCAGGGCTGCTTCGAATTTCCGTTTCCCTGCATAGCAAAATGGGCAGATTACATCACTCCATATTTCTACTTTCATTTTCGGTGTTTCCATGTGCGTTTAATGATTGCCTACTGTTGTATTCGTTCGAAAAGGTTTCTTATATCAACCTGGAGAAGTAATCGCCAGGTTGATTAGGACTGGTGCTGGCCATTCTTATCGCTCCAGTTGTTTTGTAAATCAGGCAATAAGGAATTTATTGCCTGCCGGATCCTCGAGAAAATAGCCATCTGGTGTTTTCTGACTGTTGGTGGAATTGCTTAGCGCTTTGGAGAGCCTTTCTTGTGAATCGTACTTTAAGGTAAAGTACCGCAGTCCTGCGGTTCCCTCTGGCGCTTTCGGAGCGTTCATTCCAGCCCAAACGTTGACGGCTATGCGGTGATCGACGGCCCCACCAGCACCTAGATCGCCCCATCCCTGCCTGGGAATCAATACATGCCTGGAGAACCCAATACGTGTGTAGAAATCGTAGGCGGTTTGGAGATGCGGTACGTGCAGGTTCATGTGCCCTACAATGGCGCCGTCTGGAAAAGCGCGTTCTGGGTTTTTGTCGGTTAAATGGCTTAGCAACTCCTGAACATCCAGCGGTTCAATGGGCTTGCGAAATCTTCCTTGGTTATCGACTATCTGGACACCGTTTTCTGTGGCGTTGAATTCAACAACCCGCTGCGGGGTTTCCACCGCGAATTCGAGATTGATCCCGTCAGGGTCATCGACATAAAGCGACTTTGCTATAATGTGATCGGTTGGTGCTACATCCCAGCCCTTTGTCGCTAACCTTACTAGTAGCTGCGCTAGATCAGTTTCTGTTGGGAGGTGTATGGCGGCATGATAAAGGCCACTAAACCCTTTTCGGTACGGGGTTTTCGAACCTGGATGGAGAACGACAAGTGTTCGCTGGGCGGTTCCTATCTCCGTGGTTTCTCCAGTTGATCGAACTTGCATCCCCACAACATCGCGCCAAAAATTAATCGATCTGGAAATGTCAGTGACATTTAAATGCACCGCACCAAAGGTTATAAAATCCATATGTTTAGTTGTTGAAGGGAGGGGATCTGTTATGTCCAGGCTTACCGGACTAAGCAAAACGGCTCCCATGGTTGCCGACCTTCCTATAAATTGCCTGCGCTTCATTTCAATCAATGCGTTGACACTCGTCTGGGTCATTACGCCTAAATCGATCTATATAACCTGAGTGGTACTACCGTTCCGGAATAGGGGCTACTTTGAGTCGCCCCCAGCTCACCAAACCAGCGATTACGCCTAATGCGAGCGGGAAACCTGATCCGGCAGCTTCATTATGCGTAAGGTGATAGATTACCGCAAACAACATAACCAGGGCTAGTAAGCCTGCTGCAATGGGTGTCAGAATTGGTTTGATTTTGAGCAGAGAAGGTAGAATTAGTCCAATGCCTCCCACTATTTCACATAAACCAATCAGCTTGACCACCAGGTAAGGGAAGTGGTTGACAAACGACATTTGGCTCGCAATGGCTTCGATAGGCTGCAACAGAACGGTTGTGCCGCCCATGATAAATATGGCCGCTAATAAGGCCTGGCCAATCCAGAGAAGGATGTGGACTACTTTTGATGGTTTTGCCTGTGTGTTCATGACTGTTTTTTTATGAGGCAAAATTATGTACCTTTACTTACCTTTTGTTAGTAGTATACAAAAGGTGAGTGGTAACCTTTATGAAAGTGGTTCATCGCAATATGGAGACCTGGAACAACCAAACGAAAATGGATGACAAGGCATGCACCTATCGGTTGAATGCGATAGGTGATGCGCTGTATGCGATAGGCGGGAAGTGGAAACTGCGCATTATTGTAGCCCTTATTGAACGAAAGCGCCGGTTCAACGAATTGCAGCGATTGGTAAAGGGAATATCGCCGAAGGTGCTTAATGCTGAATTAAAAGAACTGGAATTGAATGGGTTCGTTAAACGAACAGTGCATGTACAGATGCCCGTTATCATTGAGTATGAACTGACGGATTACAGCCATACGCTGGAACATGTTCTTGACGCATTAAGTGAATGGGGGGCTATGCACAAAAACAAAATAAGAAATGAGATGTGACAGGTATGGGGATGAATTTTAGATTATCAACCTAAAATTCATCCCCATACCTGTTTATAACCGGATATAAGCGATTAAAGCGAACTCGAAAACACATCCATTGGTAAGCGAACTTTAGCCGCTTGTGCGTAAGGATCTTTATCGGCATCCCGATAACCTAACGCCAGTAATACCACACTCTTTAATCCTTTTTCTTTTAATCCTAAAATATCATCAAATTTCGAAGGGATGAACCCTTCCATGGGCGTAGTATCTACCTGTAATTCAGAGGCAGCAGCGATTCCTGTCCCTAAGCCAATATAAGCCTGCTTAGCTGCCCACGTGAAGTTTTCCTCCTGTGTCTTTCCTGTGATATTCGCAATTAATAGTTGCCTGAATTTTTCCAGACTTTCAACAGGAACCCCACGCGTTTGAGCCATACGTTGCATATACTCATCGACATGTGCTATAGACAGGTTTTCAATGGCAGCAAACACCAATAGATGAGACGCTTCCGTTATTTGTGGGTTAAACGCACCTTCGCCTAGCTTTTTACGAATCTTCGGACTTTCGACGACAATCACTCGGTACGGCTGTAAACCAGCCGATGAGGCAGAAAGATTGATGGCTTCTATAATCGTGTTTATATCAGCCTCGCTTACTTTTTTGTCGCTGTATTTTTTGACAGCATATCGCCATTTTAATGATTCTGTTAAGCTCATTTTGTTGTTTTTTCAATTGGTTGATTTAACATTGTTCATTCGCTTCAGACCACACTATTCGCTATTTAGTTTACAAATACGCAGCCCTCGGGAGAGATAGAAAAGAATGGTAAAGAATTAGGCTTTCAGATTGAATACCTCGTTCAGTCCTTCGTATAGTCCGGTTGGTTTACGGCCCAATAATTTTTCCAGATCATTGGTAACCAGTTCGAACTGCCCGTTTTTAATGTCCAGGTTGAAGCCTGCAAATACAGCTACAATGAAATCAGCAACCCCTGCGTCTTTTAATCGTTGCCCAAAGATTTCAGGCTCAGCAGGCGTGTAGGTTACCGTTTTTCCAGAAAGTTTCGTTAGGGCCTCTGCCACATCCAGGTAGGAATGTAGCTCATTTCCTGCAATGTCGTACGTCTTGTTTTCGTGTTCATCCTGAAGCAACACATTGGCTGCGGCTTCACCCATTTCTCTCCTCATTGCAAACGGAACTCGACCGTTTCCAGCTGGTAAATAGAACCCGGTTTCAAGGACATTTTCCCCTCCGTACAATGGCAATGTCTCCATGTACAGGTTGTTTCTTAGGAAAGTATAGGCCAGCCCGCTTTCACGGATATGGTCTTCTGTCTTGAAATGGGTGTCAAGACCATCGACTTCAGACGCGTCGATGTTTTTATGTGAAACCCCTGTGTACACAATGTGCTTCACCCCATTACGAACAGCCGCATCGACAACTCGTTTATTTTGTTCCAGCCGATAAGGCACAATTGTAGGGATCAGCAATACATTGCTAATGCCTTTCAACGCCTTATCGATAGATTCCTGGTCGTCAAAGTCCCCTAAGCGGACGATTACGCCTTTATCAATGAGGGGCTTTGCTTTCTGTTCGTCTCTTGCCAATACGGCAAATTCATGGGGCGAAAGATGTTTCAACAACTGTTCGACGGCTGCTCCACCAAGATGCCCGGTTGCCCCTGTTACTAAGATCATTTTCAGATTGCTTATTTGTTGCCTCTTTATCCAGAATTAGCGAATGCTAATTCTGGATGATTTTCCCGATACCGAACGAAGAAAGACGTGCCCTGTTCTATTCGGCCTGGAAGCAGAAGAATGTGTAAGGGAATTAAGCTAATAGGTTAATAGGCCGCCGTGAACCGCTCCTGGTGATGTTTTGGGTGTTCAATTTCATCGGCAATAACCACGGCCAGATCTTCGCCAGAGAGAACATTTTTGCCATGCTCATCCAGTACGGGGTGATCTTTTCCTAAGCGGTATTTTCCCGTTCTGCCGATGGTAATACCCTGGTGCATCTCCACCGCCGGGCTGAAAAATACCCAGTCCAAATCCTGTTCTTCTTTCAAAATGGTAAAGTAATCCCTTGCTGCTTTGGCGCCTGGAACAAACGGATTGTCGGCCGGGAAGGTATCTACTAATTGAGTGCCATCAGGTAAATACAGGCTTCCTGCTCCGCCAATTGAAATAAAACGGTTAACGCCTGCCTGCTTTACGGCTTCCTGAATGGCTTGAGAACCACTGATGAAGTCTTCGTAAATGGTAGGATTTGTCCATCCTGGGCTAAACGCATTAACGACCACATCAAAGCCTTTCAGGGCTTCTGCCAGGGCTGCCACGTCTGTAACGTCGACGGCTAGGTAATGTAGATTCGCTTTGTCCGATGCTTTTTCTTTTCTGGAAATACCAGCTACACTTATATTCCTATTTGCTAATTCGTTGGTAATATGGTTGCCTACAAATCCGGTGGCACCGATAACAGCTACTTTCATTTTCGTATAAAAAGTTGTTTGAATACCCAAAGGTATTTTACCTTTGCTATACTTTAATAAGTAATATACTTTAGTATATCGGTATAGAAAAGTATAGTAATTTGTTAATCAGTATATTATGATTGTTGATATTGACTTGGCTGCCATCCAGCAATGCCCTGACTCGTTTATGTTAGCCGTAAATGACACGCTCAATGTGTTGGCAGGTAAATGGAAATTACCGATTATGGCCTCTTTAATTTTCGGCACAAAGCGGTTTAAGGAGCTGGAGCGGGAGATTCCTAAAATCACCCCCCGGATGCTCTCCAAGGAATTGCGGGATCTGGAGATGAATGGTATTATTGTCCGGACAGTCCGGGATACGATACCCGTTACCGTTGAATATGCACTGACCCCTTCCGGGAAATCATTTAAGCAGGTATTGGATACAATGGTAGAATGGGGATTAGACCATCGAAAAAGAACGATGGAACAGGGGGAGTAGCCTAAGCAAATTTATTAGAGCGATGCCAGGGCTACTGCGATTTTGGCTCCCGCTATTGCATTGTTTTTGATAAGGGCTATGTTCGCCTGCAAGCTTTCTCCCTGGGTATGGGTGGCAATGTATTTTAACAGAAAGGGGGTGATGTCTTTACCCGTAACCTGTTGGATGGTGGCAGTGGCTAGAGCCTGCTGGATATGGCTTTCAATTTTGTCGTTGGGTACCTGTTGATTTACGGGAACCGGATTCGCAATCAGCACTGAACCGTCTAGACCCAGCGCCCATTTGGTTTTGAGCATATCCGCAATTTGTTCTGGGGTATCGAGTCGGAGTGGTGACAAAAATGGGCTTTGATTGCTGTAAAAACCGGGAAGAGCGTCCTGCCCGATCGTAACGACGGGAATGCCTTTGGTTTCCAGATATTCAAGCGTGAGTCCAATATCCAGAATACTTTTGATACCGGCCGATACCACGGCTACCGACGTTTGTGCCATTTCAGTTAAGTCGGCCGATATATCCATGCTTTGCTCGGCTCCCCGATGAACACCCCCGATTCCTCCTGTGACGAATAGCCGAATGCCCGCCATGGCGGCAATGCGCATCGTAGCGGCTACAGTCGTGGCACCATACAATCGTTGACTGATCACAAAAGGCATGTCGCGCAGGCTTACTTTCCACACATTTTCGGCCTGACCGAAGTATTCAAGTTGTGGTCGGGTAAGGCCGACATGACATTTTCCGTCAAATACAGCAATGGTCGCCGGGATCGCTCCGTGTGCGCGAACCAGTTCTTCGACCTCCAGAGCCGTTTCCACATTTTGGGGCCAGGGCATGCCATGCGATATGATGGTCGATTCCAGCGCAACGACCGGCTTGCCTGTGGCAATAGCTTCAGCTACTTCAGGTTGTATGGCTAAATACGGATTCATACGTGTTTGTAGAGAGAGGGCTGATTACGGTTTTTGCGCAGTAAAGACCACCGTCGTAACCGATTGGGCGCTGATTGGCAGCCGGGAAACCGATGCAGTACGCTTTTTGAGATCTGTTGCAGCCGATGTTTCAAAGATCGATACGGAATTGAGCCGTTTGGGGAGACCCTTCACGTCAAGAAGAGTATCTGGCCCCGGATTGACGATGACAAGTATCATTTGATTGCTGTCGATAGTGCGGTAAGCTGAGACAAGTGGTGCCGTAACCAGGCTGTCGTTTTGGTTAGACTGAGCTGCTATACGAACCATTCCGGGCCGAACAAAACGAGCGAAGTTGCCCAGAGCCCAGAGCGTCTTAGAAGCCAGTGCATCTCCGCCAAACTGATTCTGGTCATTTTCGCCCATCTTGCCGTTCTTTTCCAGGTAAATCAGTCCGTCTTTGTAATTGTTGGCACTCAGGGCCAGCCACCATTGCCACGAAGCTGCATTCGCCAGGGTAAGGTCGGTATGAATTACGCGGGCCACATAAAGGGCGGTTTTCATGCCCAGGTCACGGCCTCCACCATTGATCTCCCCGTCATTATCACCCAATACACAATACTCCGATTGCCAGAAACCAACCCCAGCCTGCTTCAACTTCGCACCAAGCTGTTGTCGGGTCGACTGGAGAAGCCGTATGGGGGAGGTGGTGAAATAGCTATGGCCACTCACCAGCCGTTCTACGTTGGGGAGGTTACCGATGTAGTCAGGACTATTGGAGGAGAACAAAGCGTCGATAACATTGTCCTGTCCGGTTTGGCTCCGATTCGTACCTCGTTGAGACAGGTAATTCAACTGACCCGCTTCACCTAGTGCCAGATGGGTACTGAGTTTACGACGGGTGAGTTCCTGGCTAAGGGCGCGTGCCAGCTCGGCCATGTCGGTGTTGGTGGCAGGAGTGCCTTCCTGCGTAGCCATTGTTTCCCCTTTCTTGATGCCCCAATCCCACTGGGGTTCGTTGAACGGGCTGAGGTAATGCATGGGCCAGCCTTTTCGGTCGAAATACTGTACCACATCGGCCAGAAAGCGCGTGTATTCGCCCAGCCGTTGGCGATTAAAGTTGTAATCACCTAATTTCCCCGACGCATAAGCCTTGCCGTTGGCCGTGAACTGAACGGGTGGTGAGTTGGTAAAACCGAGCAGATAAGGGACTTTACGTTGATGGGCCGCTTCGACAAACCATTGCTGGCCAGCCTGTTTCGACCAGTCGTAGGTGCCATCAGGGCGCTGAAAACATTCTGACCGACGCCAGGGACTGCGAATACCACTCGAATCGCCCTGTTCGGTGCTTCCGGCTCCGATGTTGAATCGCCACATCGATAGTCCGATGCCTTTAGGATTCCCGGACGCATCGGTATCCAGACTGAATAGCCAGTCGGCAATTTGCTGGCGGTTGGCTAGTGAATACTTGGTACCGACAAACTGCGCCGACCAGCAGTCCGATGCGCCGAAGCTGTGGATGGTCTGATAGGTTTGATCGGGATGAAGAGTAACGACCAGCGGAGTAGGGTAGGCAGCCTGTTGGGCCAGGCCAAGGTGGGTCTTTGCCAGCAGGAAAAGTAAAGCTACAAAGGCCGTTATTCGCGATAGGAACATCAGAAAGAGTGGGGAATCGAGTCCGGTAATGTGTTCAGACAAAAGAAGTGATAAAAACGTAAACTACCTGCATACGGAGCGGACAAGGTAGCAGAAACTGGAAAAGACAAGAAAAACAGAGTAATCGGCTTCGGGTAGACTGTTGCTAACGTATTCCTTTTTGTAACTGGAAGAAATTGGTAAAGAACTGTAATTGTTTACTTTACACCATTCGTTAAATACCTTATCTTCGACCAGCCAACTATACCCTTCCTCCTTCTGAATATGTTTCCCCATCCTTTGATTCGACTCATCAACTGTAGTCTTTGGCTGACCTGTCTGCTCACGGCCCGTTTATCCATGGCGCAAGTGCAGACCATGGATACCATGCAAACCGATGAGCGTATTGTATTCCTGCGAGCCATAACCCGGAAATATTTTGCTGATACGACGAAGGTAATGGCCATGCTGGATAGCGCCCGTACCTTTTGTGACGATCGGGACGATGCGTTTATGATCTGGTATGTAACGCTTTTACAGGTGCACTATCAGTATATCTATCAGCATGATGAACTTCCCCAAAAGATTGCCTTTCTGAAAAGCAAACAGGCTTATTTTGACCAGTCGCCCTATCCGGTTATTCGGGCTACCTATTACTGCCACCTAAGCAATGAATATTTCCGAAACCTGGAATTCACGGAAGCCTTCAAATTTTACTTTCGTGCCCGGCAAATTTTTGAACAGATTGGCTATCAGGATATACCCGAAGCTGTCGATTACCTCTATTATTTCTTTCGCTTTCACTACTATTTTGAAGATTACCGGACGGCGATTCATTATGTCAGCTTAGCTGAAAAATACAATAAATGGAAGCTGATTGCGGATTGGTTCTTAATCAATAACCGGGGGGTTGCCTATTTAAAAATTAACGACTATACGAACGCGAAAAAGACGTTTTTAGAAACCATTGCCGTGGCTAAAGCGGGGCACAATGATACGTATGTGGGCATTGGGAGTGGCAACTATGGCAATACGCTTCGCCTGGAGGGAAAATACAAAGAATCACTCCCGTATTTGTATAAAGATGTGGCAATCAACGAGAAAGAAGTGCCCGATAATTCAGCGATTACCTGCCTGTACATCGCTTATTCACTCATTAAGCTCGATAGCCTGGCCAAAGCCCAGACCTACATAAAGCGGTCACTTCAGTTACAGCCCAACTGGTTCTGGAGTAATTACGGGCCCATGTATTATGAGGTGAACGCGCTGTATTATCAGAAAGCAGGAAACCTGGAAGCGGCCATCCGGTATAAAGATTCGCTGGTCGTCAAGAAGGATTCGCTTCGAAGAATTTTTGATAATCGGTTGCTGGCGGCTGCCCAGGCACAGATGGCTGCCGAAAAATACCTCAACGACTTAGCCAATATTGAAGCGGAGAAGGATAATGCCCTGCTCCGGCGTAATATCTTCATTGCCGTTCTGGTTATTGTTACGATCGCCATCATTTACGCAGTCAATCAACGACGGAAGCGGGAAAAACAACTCCAGGAAGCCGAGAAGAAGCGGGCCGATGATTTACTGGCGCACGCAACGGAGCAACTGGCTCTGTATATGGAGAACCTGAAAGATAAAAACGAACTCATCGAAAAAATGGCGCTTGAGTTGAATCCGTCAGAGCCACAATCGCCGGAAGCAGCCATTGTTGATACCCGAATCGAATCCTTGCGCCAGAGTGTAATTCTGACAGAAAGCAACTGGCTTGAATTCAAGCAATTATTCGAGCGGGTCTACCCGCATTTCTTCGATAATCTGCTCACAAAGTATCAGGATCTAACCCCCGCCGAAGTTCGGTTACTGGCCTTGCTCAAACTAAATATCGCATCTCGCGAAATGGCTTATATGCTGGGGGTCTCCATTGAATCCTTACGCAAATCTCGGTATCGTCTGCGAAAAAAACTGGAAACACAACAGGCTGATACCGACCTTAAAGGGCTTATTGTGCATTTGTAGTGGTACCTCCCAAAGGTAAGGGTAAGCCCGCTGGAAATCTGGTTATTTGCACTGGAAATGGCTATTTTTAGGCTTGTCCACGGTTTTGTCCACGCTGGTTTGCGTTGCCGTCCACGATTTTGTCCACGTCCAACATTGGGTTTTCTTCACGTATTGGAGGTGTTTTACATCGTTGCTTTTGACCTAATACACTGCAGCGATGCCTTCCTTCTTTCAAAATCCCGTCGATCGTAAATGGCTGATCATATTGGCCATAATCCTCCTGCTGTTCGTCTTTATGGGCTATTGTGTGTGGCTCTATTACAGCTACCATGTAAAAAAACTGGACCATCAGAAGCTCATCCTGCTGCCCGATAGCTATCCGTGGTCCGTTGTGGACGTGTGGGTGCGATTGAAAGAAACCATTCAGATGACCTGAATCATCCGGCTAGTCAGCACAACTCTGCTCTGAAATGAACCCTTCTCTAACCCATGAAACAAATCGTTACTGTCGGCTGTCTTCTACTCCTTTTCTGGCTTGGAAGACGAACCTGTCTGGGCCAAAACCTGGACCCAAACGCCTATAAGGGTGGGGAAAACAAACTAAAACTGACGGGCGGCCTGTCGGCTAATATGGTGTATATGTCTAACCAGGCCTCGACGATTACGCCCGTCAGTTATTTTGTGAGCGGCAACCTCAATTTGACCTATAAGACGTTTACGCTACCATTTAGCTTCAACTATTCCAATCGGACGTTTTCGTATAGCCAGCCTTTTTCGTTCAACTTCGTCACCTTTCGTCCGACCTACAAGTGGATTTCAGCCGAGATTGGGACCTGTTTCATGACTTTTTCGCCCTACTCGCTGAATGGACATCAGTTTCAGGGCGCCGGGGTCAATCTGACGCCTAACCGTTGGAGTATCAGCCTGATGTACGGTCGGCTGCTAAAAGCTACGGAAGGCGACCTGCTGGCTACAGTTCCTGTGATACCCACCTACCGACGGATGGGAATGGGACTGAAAACGCAGTACCGAACGGATAAATATACCGTTGGTCTAACCCTATTCAGTGCATCCGATAATCCGGCTTCCTTGCCCGGCTTGCCCGACAGTCTGCGACCACAACCCAAAGAAAATCTGGTAGTTGGCCTGGATTTCAGTACCACATTGTTTAAACGATTGCAACTCAATGGCGAATACAATTCCAGTTCGCTGAATGCTGATAAGAATCAGGTTAGCGATGAAAGCATCAGCCGGAAGACGCTGTCGGGTTTGTTTTTCAGACGTGGCGTAGCTATACAATCGTACAACAGTATTCGGCTGGGACTGAATTATAATCTGGTTCGGCTGGGTGGGATAATCGGGGTTGATTACCAGCGAGTTGATCCCGATTATGTGACACTGGGCGGGTACTATTTCGTCAACGATATCGAGAACATATCCCTCCGATACAGCCAAACCCTTTTCTCCGGGAAGGTTAATTTTTCGGGTAGTGCCGGACTTCAGCAGGACGACATCGAGCATAAAAAATCATCCAGCCAGCGAAGGGTAGTTGGTATGGCGACGATCAATGCCAACCTGAGTCCGAAACTATCCGTTGGTTTCAATTTTTCGAGTTATACCTCGTATGCCTTTATCCGGACGGCCTTCGATAACATTCGCAAGCTGAATCCATTCGAGCAACTGGATACCCTGAATTACCGGCAGATCAACCAAACGGTTTCCACGAATATCAACTACGCCATTTCCAGTACCGAAACGGCTGTCCACGGCCTGAATCTGAGTGCGTCGTGGATGGAATCGGTTAATAAGCAGGACGATATAGTCCGAACCGGGCAGGAGTCAGGGTTTATTAATTCGTCGCTGCTATACAATTACGCGCAGCCTAAACGGGCGCAAAGTTTTGGGCTAGGGTTAAACGGAAGTTATAACAGCATCGGCACTCAGCAGTCACTGTCGATTGGGCCGTTGTTTAATTTTCAGAAAAGCTTTCTGGCCAATAAGCTAACCACAAATGCATCTCTGGCTTATATATACACCAGCGATCAGGGGTATGATACCCAAACGGGGGCTGTCAACCTACGCGGAAGTGCCGCCTACAAGGTGGATAAGATGAACAGCTTTGCGGGTAACCTTGGCTTTACGCAGCTAGCGGGTAGTGGTCTGAGCACCCGAAGTTATGTTTCGCTGACGGTCGGTTATGTCAATCGTTTTTAACGCTGGATACGCATGCGATACTTCCGCTTTATAACCCTATATAGCCTGTTGTTCCTCATAGGACTGCTGACGAACGGGTATGCCCAGCATTTTCCGGTGCAGGCTACCTTTTACGCCAAACCTCCGTATCCAATCAATCTGGCTGACTATGCGAATCCACTAGGGCAGAACCTGAGTCTGAAAGTAATTCTACGCGATCTGAACCTGGACCCCACGCAGGTCTATTTTCGATTTACTGTTACGGGGGGAGGACTGTCTCTGAGCAACCCACCCCGGCTGGGTAGCCAACCCGTTTTTACGCTAACCCCAGGCTTTGTGCAAACGTTTACCCAGGCCGATTTCGGACGATATTTTAACTGGGAAAATCTGGGTGTTTCGCCTATCGTATATAGCAAACCGTTAGGTGAAGGTATTTATACCTTTTCGGTCGATGTGATCGATGTGCTGACCAATAAATCGCTGTCGGGAGCGGTTCCTTTACCACCTGTCTGGCTGGTTGTGAACGACCCTCCTTTACTTACATTTCCGGCCAATCAGAGTTTGGTTAAGGTGATCAATCCGCAGAATACGGTTTTTCAGTGGGTGCCCCGCCAGCGTCAGGCAAACGCCGTCGAATACGATTTCGTGCTGACCGAACTTATTGTTCCCGCAAATTATGGCGGTAATCTGCAAAACTTGTTCTTAGCGCAACCACCCTATTACAAGACGACCACGACCAACACTACGCTGCTATTTGGGCCCGGTATGCCTCCCCTGATTCCCGGACGAACGTATGGGTTTCGGGTTCGGGCGAGGGCAAAAATGGGTTTCGAAGACGTAGGCATTTTCCGAAACGATGGCTATAGCGAGATTTTTACGTTTACCTATGGCGAGAAGAACCGGGCACCCAGTATTACCACGGCCCGATGGGATGTCGATGGAAAGGCTGTTGTGGTCTGGTCGGGTGTTGATCAGCAAGTTCGGTATGATCTGCAATACCGCGATCCGTTTGCCAATGTGGTCAATGCCATAGCCATTGTCGCTACGCCGATTATGACCAGTGCGATCAAATCGAGCAATACCACTTCCGGGAGTAGTGCCACAGCTCCAACGTCGATTCTATATAACCTGGAAAACCCAACCCTGACGAAGCTGGGAAACAACACCTATTCGGCGAAAATCGCGCTGGATAATACCAGAGCCTACAATTTTCAGGTGGGTGGAATCACGGCCCAGGCTACCGATCAGATGCTGTATTCAGCCCCTGTTTTTTTGGCAAAACTGGATTGGACAACGGTATCGGTGGCGGGCATCACGCGCGACAACAATGACTATCTGGCCCAGCTAACGGGTAAAAGCCGGAAGAAGAACCCGAATCCGCTGGTGGCTACCTGCCAGAACCCGACTGTGAATCCCACCGATCAAACCAAAAATAACGTGGCTATCGGCGACACCCTGCACGTGGGGGGGACCGATGTGCGGGTCGTTTCGACTGAGTACGCCCAGGCCATGATTAAAACGACGGGGGGGGGAGCAGCGCCATCAAACTGTATTTCTCCGACAACTTCGTGATTAATCAGTACAACGAGGTGATTTCCGGCTATTTGACCAGCGAGCCGACTGGGAAACGGATTTCACTGGTCGATGGCAATGCGGATATGTCGGGCGATGTAACCGACCAGACGATTAAACGACTCGGCGTTCAGATCGATTCGCTCAAAACACTGGGTAACCAGATTTTCGACGAGTCGAAGAACAACGTACAGAATCATGTGGGCTTCATCCTGCGGGTGAATTTTCAGTTGGTCAGTTTGAAAAATCGGCTGACGGAGAAACAAACAGCCCTCACGGCCTGCCTGAATACCGTAGTGAATCAGCTAACGACGGAAACCAATACCCAGAAAAAACAGGATTTGCAAAAACTGCGAACGTTGTTGCAGACACAGGTAGCTGACAATGGACGCAATCTGACGAATCTGACCACGTATCTGGATAATTACCTGCTGCTCGGAGCCGATGTGGTGTCGATACTGCTACCCAAACTTTTTATGCTTTAACTGGCTGTTTCCAACCCTGACCCGATTTGCTACTATCGATATGACTTTCTGGAAATCTATCTGCCAACTGAAATTCCTGTCCGTCGTTCTGGGCTTGCTGAGTAGTTCATTTTTAGCATTGGGCGAGAATGAAAACCCAGGTAAAACCCCAACCCCGCCGACTACTGAAAAGAACGTAACTTCTGCAATGGCGCTTCAAACGGCGCTGAACCAGAGCTTGAGTGTGCAGAACCTGAACGAGATGTCGCGCTTACTGGCCCCCTCGAAAATTCAGGTGGCCGACCTGTCGCAGGAAGCTAAAGACGCCAAGTTGCTGTTTGATCAGTTGCAAAGCCAGGGTAAACTCCTATCGACACTGACCAACTCCGCCCTGCAAACCCTGCCCATTGCCGTACCCATCGACAACACCAGCCAGGGGTATCTGATGATCAAAAAAGCCACGTTTTACCCCGACCACGTCGAACTTGATGTGTATGCCCGACTGCTACTGGGTGATCAGGAAATTTACTTCGGCGCTACTGGGGTCAAGTACGTAATGGCATCGGGTATAGCTGGAACGGTGGGGCTGGTGATGCTGGGTACGCAGGAGTTTTCGAATACGCAATACAAAGTAAGCCTGACCGGAGGGAGTATGAAAAATGCGCTACCGAGTAGTGCATCCCAGCTCAAAATCAACTGCGGTAGCTTTGCCGGACTGGTGATCAAAGGCAACCTGGAACTTAATAAAGACACGTTTCTGAAGCTGGACGATAAAGGGTATCCGATGCCCGACGGAACAGCCGCTGTTGTCTCATCGCCGATTGATTATCAGGCAACGGCGTTGACCGGACTGACGGTGCCGGTAAAAAATCCGCTGGCGTTTACCCTAAAAAAATCGCAGACGGTGATGGGTTTTGTGTTGGCGAATGTCTCGTTCGACTTCTCCGAAAAAGCAACGCCTTCGGCTATTACATCGACTGTCGGTTCATTTTTGGGAAACAATTCCAATATGATCAATCAATGGACGGGCCTGTTCGCTACGGCATCGACGGTATATGTTCCGATGTTTTTTATTCCGGCAACGCCCAAAGACCCTACGCCCATACGCCCCAGCTTTCAGGCGGGCGTACTACTGCTCGACGACTCCGGGTTGTACATGAATGCGTCAGGAACCGGCATTGCTAATTTCAGCCAGTTGGGTGGTTCACCCATGACGATCGATCAGATCAGCTTTACGCTAGAAAAAAGCAATTACAGCAACTTTAGCCTGTCGGGAAAGGTTGGGGTGCTGGCTGCCAAAAGCCCGTTCAAGAAAAATGATAAATCATACGATTTCAGTACGCTTTCTAAAGATGAATACCTGACCTACGCTGGTAGCCTGGACGATAAGTCGCAAAGTTTCTCACTAAAAGTCAATCAGCAGGCTAACATGTTCTTTTTGGGGGCGAAATCGACGCTGCGCGACGATTCGAAGGTTGATTTTGTGCAGGACACGCCCACTTACCGAAATGCCAGTTTAACAACGGATGGAAATGGGACAAGTGCTTCCGCGGGTGGTAATACAACCCTGGAAAGTATAGCAACAGACACAGCCACACCGTCGGCTTCTTCAGGTCTGGTTACGGGTACGAATCGGCTACAGGCTCGGTTGGTAACACCGAAGTTAAGCTTTCGTTATGTCATCGGTCTGGATGTCAATAGTAAAGAAGTTTCGTACGATACAACGTCAAAAAAAACGAATAACGATAAAATTCTGTCGCTTGGCGTAGTACTGGTCGAGGACCTGGTCGTTGGGTATTCGTTCCTAAGCAAAAAGCCCATTTTCAAATTCACCCGCATGGGGTACGAGCGATTGGGCAATGTGCCTGTCTTCGGTAAAATCGGACTAAAAAAGCTGATGGCCGAATACGACGATACCGAAAAGTCGTGTACGGTGAATTTTACCTTTTATGCCAATGTCAATCCCTTGTCTAAACAGACGGTTTTTGATACAGGTGACACGACCAAGGTTAAAAACTCTGACACAACATCGACTCTGAATATCACGGCGGGGGTCGATATCAACTTTGCCTGGGAAGTCAGCGAAACGCAAACGTCGACCGTTGATTTCAAAGCCAATTTTTCGGGGATAAGTCTAAGCACCTTACGTATTGCAACAGGATCTTCGGCAGGGTTTACCCTTGATGGTTCTATATCGTTCGACAAAGATGATGAAGAGTATGGAACGGTTTGTCGGGGAAACATTACCGCCGAGTTTAAGATCAAAGGTGTTTCAAAACTAGCCAAAGCACAGGGCGACGATGAAGACCCCCGAATGGTTGTCAACTGGATTGGTGGGCGCGTCGTTAAGGAAGATGGTAGTGCCTACAATTTTACCTATTTTGACTTTCTCTTGTCGTTTGGAGAAGCTGGCATACTCATTGGCCCTACCGTTAAAGTGAATGGATTCGGAGCGGGTGTTGCGGTGAATATGACCCAAACCAATGAGCTGGGCTCACGATACTCCATTACCGGTAAAAAATATTTACCACGGGAGAAAACGGGTGGAGCATTGTTTGCCGTGACTTTTTTTGCCACCGATAAACAGCAACGGGGCATGCTGGGTATTTATGCCGAAGGGGCAAAAGGGACGGGGGCCGGAAGTGGCTTTCGTAAACTCAGTATCTTTGGGACCTGGGAATTTGCACGCGATTCGGTTGAGTTACCTCAACAGGACGCAAAGACGGCCTTAAAGGCAGCCACTGTACCAAGCAGTTCTACAACTCCCCCAACGAATCAGCAAGTCAATAACCTTTCTAAACAGCAGGTTAACAATGCTGTCAAGATGCTGGATGTCTCGTTGGATGATCGGTTCGCCATTTTAAAATTTGATCTCACCTTCGATGCTTCGACCGACGATTTTATCATGGAAGGGAGTGCGTTTGGGTTCATGCACGTACCGCTGAAAAAACCAGGTTCGTATGTGCGCGGGGCCGCTGATGATGAAGGGGCGGGTTTTCTGGGTATGATTCAGCTTAAAATTGTTGCAGAAGGTCTTGTCAAGGAAAATAAGGAGAACAGACAGGATAAAAAAGAAGGAAAGCCAAAAGGGGATAACGAACCCAATCCGGTGAATGGATATCTCTGGATCGGTCGCCCCGATCAACCATTGGCCATCGAAGTTAATCTCAACCTTGGTAAAGACGAGTCGCCTACATACCTCAAGATTGGCGCTACTCTGTTTATCGTCGGCGGGAATGTACCTCTGCCAAGCAACCAGGTCAGGTATTACTCAATCGTTGAAAATGCTAAGGCTCAGATAAATAGCGAACTGAAATCCCGAAACGAAGGGGAGATCAATTTTGATTTACCCACCTCGGTCATGCAGGATGGCACCCGCTATTTCAGTCTGGGGCTCTCATTAGGCGGCAGTGTTTATCTGTCTACCCCTACCAAAGCCGTTTCGGTCTATGCCAATTTAACGTTTGGGTTTGGCTTTATGGTTGCGTACGACAAGGCGTTTAAGTCCTGTAATGGATCACATTGGCTAGGCTCAGGGGTACTCCACGGCTCAGGTGAATTAGGCATCGTACTAAACCTCAAAAAGACACAGACAAAATTCCAGATTGTGAAGGGTTCCATCACCGCTGCGGGTGTTTTCGATTTCAAGGGCAGCTATGGGGCTATGATGTTTGAATATACCCTGATGGGGGGTATTGTCGAAGGGCGCGCGTTCATGACGTTTGGTGATTCGCCTTGCCTGTCCCCCACCGTTTTTGAACTGAACTCCAGGGTCAACCTGGTTAAAGAGACGTCTCCCCAGGCAGCCATTTTTCGGAGCGATGCCACATCCGACGCTTCGGCAACCTACAATGACTACATGATCCAGCGTCATGAGATGATTGTGCTCTACACCGATCCGCAAATTCCCGTCTATCAGTTCTGTAACCTAAAGATCGACGGCGGCCAGGTGATCGAAAATGTGATGATTGCTGGTAATTATTATTCAATAGGCTCACCCCTAAAACGCTATGTTCATTACCAGCCGAATGATCGGATTCGGTTTGTGGCCAATACCGCCGAATATGACCTGGATGATCGGAAGGCGACGATTTATACCAAACGGACAACGCTTCATCAACCCAATGCCAACCTGATACTTGTTGTTGAACTGGTTATTACCAACGGCGATCAGGCACCCAATTCAGACTGGCTCCCAATTCAGGGCACCGACTTCAGGCAACGATTTACGTTCAGAACCAGAGTTTGGGATAGTTTTTATGCAGATCAGGCTCAGCGAGTTCAAGATGGAACTGCCACCTACTATTGGTATTACATACGGAATGACAAATAGCTGTACGGCCATGAAACTATCGATCTACTTAACCCTTTGCTTCGTCGGTGGGCTCATCAGTCTAGCCCATAGTCAACCAAAACCTGCGGCCAAAACGAAAACACCCGTCAAATCGGCTACTGCGCCAGTCAACCGGCCTGACAATCGAACCCGGTATGCAATGAAAGGCGAAAAGATGGAAAGCCGTCCGTCAGTTGGTGTTTTGGCAAAAGCTATTGGCCATAAGCTGTACCTGCGCTGGGTCCCGACTATGCAAAGCTATTGGGAGTTTGGCTACCGCGACGGTTATGTCGTCGAGCGGGTCAATGTAAAAACGCGTCAACGGGTGGTCATAAACTCGAACGTGATGCCGAAACCAGCCGCCGACTGGCAACCGTTTATCGACCGGAAAGACCGGAATTACAGCGTATTGTATGCCGCTATTTATGAGCAGCCTGAGTTTTCGGGCGAGGCAATTACCCAGATGAACGAACGAATTCAGTTGTTTCATTTCGCCTTGTTGGGGGCCGATATGGATTTTAAAGCGGCCTGTATGGCCGGGCTGGGTTTAATCGACTCAACGGCGGTGCAGGGCGAACGGTATCAGTATGTGATTGGCCATAAATCGGCAGCGCGGTATAAGCTCTTGTCAGTTGTTTCCTCGGAAGTCGGCCTGGGCGATACGAACCCAATGCCAGCCATCAGGCATTTTGCGGGCAGGGCCGGTGATCGGGTAGCGAACTTATTCGCCGAAACAGCGTCGGTACGTAGCACATATAATCAGTACCAGATTGAACGGTCGGAAGACGGTGAACACTTTGCTTCTATTTCCAGCCTGCCTTTTATTGTAACCAATAAACTCGATACGCTCACTGTCAGCGATACGTTAGACAGTGATGAAATCACGTATCAGTATAGGATTCGGGGATTAACTCTCTTTCAGGAAGTGGGCCCTTACTCCAATAACGTGCGCATAAAAGCAAAGAGCACGCTCCCAGTCCCTGCGTTTTATTCTGTAAACGAAACCACTGATAAAAACAAGCTGGAAGTACAATGGCTATACAAAGATAGCCTTAGCCAATATATCGATCATTACCAGCTTGTTGGCGCTACTGAACAGGGTGGGCCATTTGCACCGATTTCTGAAATTATCCCCGCTAATCAGCGGATGACTTATATAAAACCGCTTACGCCCGCTCGTGGATATACCTTTTTTATCAAACTGATTACGCATCTTAAAAAAGGGGATGTGATGGAAACCCTGGCTTATCCAGTTACACTGGCTGATGACGATCCGCCGGTGCAGCCTCAGGGATTGACGGGGAAAATTGAGCGAAAAGGCGAACTGGGCATCGTTACCCTTAGCTGGCAACCCAACCCCGACACTGATTTATACGGATACTTTGTAAATCGGCGCGATAAGGCCGGACAGCGATATTACCGGGTCAATAATGAATTCATCAAGCAAACGACCCTAACCGATACGATTCGGCTACAGCAGATGCAGCGCTATGTGTTCTATACTGTTAAGGCACTGGACTTGCTGTTTAAAGAATCCGTCGATTCGAAAGCGTTGGTGTTGCGCATCCCTGATATCAACCCACCTACTTCGCCCATTATCGACAGTTTTACTGTGACCGACAAAAGGATATTTCTGCACTGGACCCGTAGCCATTCGGAGGATGTCCAGAAACATATTCTGTATCGGAAGAAAATGCCCAATGCCAACTGGGAAGAGCTGCTGACCATCACCGACACCCTTACTCAAGCCTACACCGACTCCAGCGTGGCCGAAAAAAGCCTGTATGCCTATACAGTGATTGCGTTCGACGACAGCCAGAATCGATCGCAACCAGCAACGCCGGTTGTGCTGGAAACACCCTTCTTTACCCGCAACGTCGATTTTTCGCAGTTTACGTCCGCCGTTGTCGATACGACCCGCCAAACGATACGGCTGACCTGGGCCTGCAATCAGACCGATAAAATCGACAACTTTCTAATCTACCGGGCCATGCCCGACGATGAGTTGGCGCTGGTCAAAAAAGTGGAAGGAGACTCGCGGGAGTGGATCGACTATGTAGAAATGCTGCCGAACAAACCGTATCGCTATGTGATCCGGGCCCGGATGCAGGAAGGGTATTTATCGGGCTGGAAAGAAACGGTAATCGAACGGAAACCATGAAACATGCTATACTCGCCTGCTGGCTGCTCTGTTTGCTGGTCGTTACCAACGTGGGGGCTCAGACCTGTACACTGACGCTGAATAAATCTTACGATTACCTCAGTACGGGGCAGAGTTCCATCTTGTCCTATGTTGGGTGTACGGGTGGCACGGTCGCCTGGGATCATGGCCTGGGCACGGGCAATAACAAAACCGTCAGCCCAACCGCTACGACGACTTACAGTGCTACCTGTACACCCGCTAGTGGAGCACCTTGCTCGCAGTCGATCACGGTGAATTTTATTAACTGTTCAGTATCCGCCAGTGCGTCTCCATCAATCATCAGTTCCGGCCAAAGCTCCGTTCTGTCCTATACGGGTTGTGTTGGGGGATCGGTCGACTGGGTCGATAGTCGCGATAACGGTATAGGTTCTGGAAATAACCTGATCGTTACTCCAACAGCTTCCATAACGTACATCGCCCAGTGTAACAAAGACAACGGCTACTGTTTAAGCTACGTGACCGTAACTGTAAGTAATTGTTCCATTACCGCTTCGGCCAGTACCACGTCTATTAATGCGGGGCAAAGTTCAATTCTGTCCTATACGGGTTGCACGGGCGGTACGGTTAGCTGGGACAATGGCGTTGGTACTGGAAATAACCTAACGGTTACGCCTTCCACGACGACTACATACCTGGCTACCTGTACACCGTCTGGTAGAGGTAGTTCCTGTTCCAGTTCAGTCAGGGTTTCCGTTACGCCTTGTGCTGTGATTGCCTTAGCCAGTTCAACGACCATCAATGCCGGACAGAGTACTGAGTTAGTTTATGAGAACTGTACCAACGGAACGGTATCGTGGGATCATGGTGCAGGTACGGGCAATAACCTGATCGTCAGTCCATCCATCACGACCACTTATCTGGCGACCTGTACACCCACGGGCGGAGGCACCCCCTGCACCAATTCAGTAACGGTTACGGTCATACCCTGTACGCTAAGCCTTTCGGCCAGCCCAGCCAGTACAACAACCGGGCAAAGTTCGCTGCTTACTTATTCGGGTTGTTCAAACGGTACCGTCACCTGGAGTAATGGGCTGGGTAGTGGAAATAACAAAACGGTCAGTCCATCCCTGACCACGACCTACAGTGCTACCTGTACGCCCAGCGGTGGCGGCAATGCCTGTTCGGCTTCGGTATCGGTAACCGTCAGTGCTGCCTGTTCCATTGGTGCGTCGGCCAGTCCGTCCAGTATCAATGCGGGGCAAAGTACGGTTTTGTCCTATACGGGTTGTTCGGGTGGCACGGTGAGTTGGGATAATAGGCTGGGCAACGGCAATAGTAAAACCGTCAGCCCATCCGTTACAACCACTTATGTGGCTACCTGCACATCAGCGGGCGGGGGAGGTACCTGCTCTAGTTCGGTTTCGGTCACGGTTACGGCCTGTTCGGTGTTGGCTCTGGCTAGTTCGACCACGATTAATAGCGGACAAACGACAACCCTGGCTTATGAAAATTGTACGAACGGAACCGTTAGCTGGGACCAAGGTGCAGGTAATGGCAACACGATTGTCGTCAGCCCATCCGTCACCACCACCTATCAGGCCACCTGCACACCCAGGGGAGGGGGAAGCCCCTGCACCAGTTCGGTAACCGTTACAGTCAACACCTGCGGATTATCGCTGTCGGCCAGCCCATCTACGGTCAACGCAGGTCAGAATTCGGTGTTAACCTATACTGGGTGCAGTAATGGTACGGTAAGCTGGGATAATGGGCTGGGCAGCGGTAATTCGAAAATCGTTAGCCCGACCCTTACAACGACCTATAGTGCCACCTGTACGCCAACGGGTGGGGGGAATGTCTGCACTGGTTCGGTGACGGTCAATGTTACCAGTTGTAACTTTAGTGTAGGGGCCAGTCCGTCCAATATCAACGCGGGCCAGAGTTCGGTGCTGTCATACAGTGGGTGTAGTAACGGGACGGTGAGTTGGGACAATGGGCTGGGCAGCGGCAATAGTAAAACCGTCAGCCCATCCGCCACCACGACCTATCAGGCGACCTGTACACCTAATGGTGGGGGAAGCCCCTGCACCAATTCGATAACGATAACGGTCAACACCTGTAATCTGACGCTATCCGCCAGCCCGTCGACCATCAATGCAGGCCAGGGTTCAGTGCTGACCTACAATGGGTGTAGCAATGGTACGGTGAGTTGGGATAATGGCGTTGGTTTGGGAAACAGTAAAACGGTAAGCCCAACCCTAACAACAACTTACAGTGCCACCTGTACGCCAACCGGAGGAGGTACTCCCTGTACGAATACGGTTACCGTTACTGTCAATACCTGCAACTTTACCATTGGGGCCAACCCGGCTACGATCAATGCGGGGCAAAGCACCTTACTTTCGTACAGTGGTTGCGTTGGGGGGACTGTGACCTGGAATAGCGGCCTGGGAACGGGAAACAGTAAAACCGTCACTCCGGCCATTACGACCACCTACAGCGCTACCTGTGCTCCTAACGGGGGAGGATCGTTCTGTACCGGTTCGGTTACCGTTACTGTGAATACCTGTAGTATAGTGATTTCCGCCAGTCCGTCCACCATCAATGCGGGGCAGAGCTCGGTATTGACCTATACCGGATGCAGTAATGGAACGGTGAGTTGGGATAACGGACTTGGTACGGGTAACACCAAAACTGTTAGCCCATCAGCAACCACAACGTACACGGGCACCTGTACACCAACAGGTGGCGGTTCGCCTTGTACAAACTCCGTAGTTGTTACAGTCAATCCACTGCCGTGTAGTCTAACGACATCAGCTACGTCAACTACCATCAACACGGGAATCAGTACGATACTTTCCTATGCAGGCTGTACGGGTGGCACCGTTACCTGGAATAATGGTTTAGGAACGGGCAATACCAAGACCGTTAGTCCGTCGACAACGACCGTATACCAGGCCACCTGTGCACCCGCCGGTGGGGGTAGTTCCTGTACCAGTTCGTTGACTATTACCGTTCACGATTGTTTGTTCACTACCTCCGCCAGTTCAGCAACGATCAATGCCGGACAAAGTGCCGTCCTGTCGTACACCGGCTGCACGTATGGGCTCGTCAGTTGGGATCATGGGGTAGGTACCGGGAATGATAAGATCGTCAACCCATCCGTCACGACCACCTATCTGGCTGTTTGCGCACCTAAAGAAGGCGGGTCGACCTGTACCGAATTTCTTACTGTCACGGTCATACCCTGTAATCTGAATGCATCAGCCAGTTCAGTTAATATCAATGCCGGACAAAGTTCAGTGCTGACCTACACAGGTTGTTCGAATGGCACGGTAAGCTGGGATAATGGCCTGGGGAGTGGCAATACCAAAACCGTCACGCCTTCATCGACAACGACGTATCTGGCAACCTGTACACCCACTGGAGGTGGGGCTTCCTGCACTAGTTCGGTAACCATCACGGTTAGTACCTGTAATTTCATTGTAGGTGCTAGTCCTGCTAACCTAAATGCGGGTCAAAGTTCGGTAGTATCGTATACGGGTTGCTCCAATGGAACGGTGAACTGGGATAATGGCCTGGGCAGCGGTAATAATAAAACCGTCAGCCCATCCGCCACCACGACCTATCAGGCGACCTGTACACCTAATGGTGGGGGAAGCCCCTGCACCAATTCGATAACGATAACGGTCAACACCTGTAATCTGACGCTATCCGCCAGCCCGTCGACCATCAATGCAGGCCAGGGTTCAGTGCTGACCTACAATGGGTGTAGCAATGGTACGGTGAGTTGGAGCGACGGGCTAGGCAGTGGAAATACAAAATCCGTGACGCCTTCAGGTACCACCACCTACAGCGTTACCTGCACTCCGTCGGGTGGGGGAAGTCCATGCACCAGCTCAGTGACGGTCACTGTTACCAGTTGTAACTTTAGTGTGGGCGCCAGCTCGTCCAATATCAATGCGGGGCAAAGTACGGTTTTGTCCTATACGGGTTGTTCGGGTGGCACAGTGAGTTGGGATAATGGGGTAGGTAATGGTAATGGCCTGACTATCAACCCCACGGTTACAACAACTTATGTGGCTACCTGCACACCCAATGGCGGAGGGACGCCCTGTACAAGCTCGATAACCGTGACCGTAAATGGATGCGGTTTAAGCGCGTCGGCCAGTCCGTCGGCTATCAATGCCGGTCAAAACGCCATCCTGACCTATACGGGTTGCTCTAATGGCACAGTAAGCTGGGATAATGGACTGGGAACGGGAAATACTAAAACGGTAAATCCGTCCTTCACAACTACTTATATCGCTACCTGCGTGCCATCCGGTGGAGGCAATGCCTGTACCAGTTCGGTAACCATACAGGTAGACGGTTGCACCCTCAGTGCTTCGGCTAATCCATCGACCATCAACGCGGGTCAACGTACGGTACTGACGTATACGGGTTGTACCAATGGAACGGTGAGCTGGGACAATGGACTCGGTACGGGTACTACCCAAACCGTTAGTCCGTCGGTTACAACAACCTACAAAGCGACCTGTACCCCCAGCGGTGGCGGAACGCCTTGTACCAGTTTAGTAACGGTAACCGTAACGAGTTGTAATTTGAGTATCTCGACCAACCTGTCCAGCCTAAATGCCGGTCAAAGCGCCCTGTTAACCTATATCGGCTGTGAAAATGGCACGGTCAGTTGGGACAATGGGGTAGGCAGTGGCAACAACAAGACGGTGAACCCATCTGCGACGACCACCTACGTAGCCACCTGCACGCCAACAGGAGGGGGGAATGCCTGTAGTAGTTCGATCACCATCAATGTCAATCCATGTACCATTGGCAGTACCGCCAGCCCGTCAACCATCAATGCGGGTCAAAGCTCGATCCTGACCTACACAGGTTGCCCTAACGGAACGGTCAGTTGGGATAATGGAATAGGGACTGGTAATGCCAAAATGGTTAGTCCAACGATTACGACTACCTATATCGCTAGCTGCATACCCGATGGTGGCGGTACACCCTGCACCAGCCCTGTGACGGTGAATGTGATCCAATGTTCGATCAATAGTTCCGTTAGCCCGTCCCGAATCAACGTCGGGCAGTCGGCTACGCTGACTTACACGGGTTGCCCCAATGGCACGGTAAGCTGGGATAATGGCCTGGGGAGTGGCAATGCCAAAACGGTGATGCCAACGGCCACGACGACCTACCGGGCGACCTGTATCCCAACGGGTGGTGGCAATAGCTGTACGGAAGACGTTACGCTGACGGTTACACCAGCTCCCATTGCAATCAGTAATAGCTCGGTAAAAAAACCGAGTTGTGTCGATGCCCAGAACGGGAGTCTGACTTTAACGCTCGACCGGCGGATCGTCATTGGAGAGCGCATCATCCGACTCACCCTTTCCCGGAATAATTCTCTTGTTGGAACCTATCTGTTTGAAGGACCATCCTTCACAACACCCGAAATCCTGGGGGCTGGAACGTACTCCGTATTAATCGAAACGCTGATCGGGTCCAGTCCATCGGCTCAAACAACCGCCAGCATCACCATCGCCAATCCCGACCCGGTGACGTTCTCCCTGACTAAAACCGATGTGAACTGCTTTGGTGGGGCCGATGGAAAAATCGAGATTCTGGCGGCTGGGGGTACGGGAGCCTATTCGTATCAGTTAGCCGCTGCGGGTACGGCTGTATTTGCCAATGGCAACCGCCATCTACTCCCGGACCGTTTGCCGGGGACGTATACCCTACAGGTGTTCGATAGCAATAGCTGTCCCTCTGGTAACCAGTCGATTACGGTTAGTCAGCCTGCCAGTGCAGTTGCCTTGACAAAAGTATCCCAGAAAGATCCACGAGGGTTCGAGACAAAAGATGGGCAGGCCGTAGTGCAGGTGGCTGGCGGCACGCCCGGATACACCTTTGAATGGCTGGATGAAACCGATAATTCGTATGGAACGGGCGTGACAACGGGCACAACGAATAAAAATAGTACCCTACGAGGGGGAACGTACCGGGTCAGGGTATATGATGCCCGGTATAGTCTGGCTACTCAGAAAGGAGGTTGCTCAAGCATTTTTTCATTCTCGCTTACCGAACCGCCCATCATCGAAGCCCGTATTGACCTCACGTCGGCCATCTCCTGCTTTGGTAAAAAAGACGGTGTGATTCTTGTGACGCCTAAAGGTGGGGTACCTTTCACCAAAAGCACGGCGTATGTGCTCAGCTTACAAAGTCAAAGCAATCCCAGTATCCAGGTGTCGCCCGTCCGAAATTCGTTTGGAAGCCTTCCGGCCGGACTCTATACCCTAACGGTAACGGATTCGAACGAGGTTTCCCGTACCTTTTCGTATTCGCTGGCAGAACCGCAGAAAGTGATCTCCAGTGTCGTATCAACTAAAGACCTGGCCTGTAACGGGGATAAAAATGGGAGCATCGAAATTGCAGCCACAGGGGGTAATGGAGGATACACCGCTAGCTGGAGCAACAATGCGAAAGGGTTAAAAATCAGCAGCCTTTCGGGGGGTATGTATACGGGCGTGGTGTCGGATACCAAAGGGTGTCGATCCGATATTCTCTATGTGTCGATAAACGAACCGACCAGACTGGAGGCCGCCTTTTCAATCAAATCGCCTACCTGTTATAGTACGTGCGATGGGACTATTGACGCCGGAATTTCTGGGGGCGTCAGACCGTATAGCTTTGCCTGGGACGGACGAACGGAGAAGGCGACCCGACTGGAAAAATTATGTGGGGGAGAGTCGCTAAGCTTCAAGGTTGCTGACGCCAATGGCTGTCAACTGACCAAAACAGCACAGATTGTTCAGCCAACGAAAATTGACCTCAACCTGGGGAGTGAACGGAAGGTATGCCAGGGACAAACGGTGTTGCTCGATGCCACTAATGCACTGGCTCAGTCGTACCGATGGACGCTACCCGATAGCCAAACCGCTAATACGCCCACCATCGAAGCCAAACAACCCGGTATGTATAGTCTGTCGGTGTTTGATAAAACGAACTGTGAGTTCAAATCAACCGTAGCCGTTAAGCAGGTACAGAATACCGGGAAAATACGGTTCGCAGCTACCTCGACGGGACCAGTCAATGAACCAATTGTGATCCTTAATCTGTCGGACCCTGCTCCCCTGACCACCGACTGGATTACACCTGCAACAGCTACCATCCTAGAAAAAACAGCCGCACGGCTTCAGTTTTCATTACCCGCCCTGGGCGATTATACCATCGGCATTAAAGCCGCCTTTGCTGAATGTGAGCTCTATCAGACCAAAAAAATTACTATAGTGGATGCCTTTCCGAAGCAGGTACAGTTTGATCCGGGCGAACTGACCCTCTCCGTAAGTCCTAACCCAACAGTAACGGATGTGGCGGTAAACCTGCTGTTTAAAGTACCCAGCATGAAGCTCTATGCGCTTAACACGCCCGATACGCTGCTGTTCGAGACTCAGGAAACCGACAAAACCGCCTACAGCACCACCATCAATGCGCGGCCACTTAGTGCCGGAGTATATGTTCTGTCGGTCGATGTGGCTGGGAAAATCTTCAGCAAACGAATTATTGTGGTCAAGTAGGTCTGTTCATCTTTTTTGATAAAGTTACCCATGAACCGAAAAAGACTTTTCAAGCTATGTATACTCCTGGCAGGATATACCTGCCTTATAAGCGGATTAACGGGTTGTTATAAAGAAATAGCCCTACCCGTTGCGGCTGATTTCACGTATCAGGTATCTAATAATTTCGTCATTCCGGCTACGGTAACCCTTACGAATGCCACGCAGGGTGGTGAGCTGTTTACCTGGACGTTTGACGGGGGCGAACCCGCCACTTCAACCCAGAAAACCCCTGGTGAGGTGATTTATCGAAAACCAGGTACGTATACCATCCGTCTGGAAGCCAGTAATCTGGATGGGGTAAAACAGGTAGTCGAGAAGAAAATTACCATCGATAGCAAACTATCGGCCAGCTTTAGTTATTCTATTGTTGGCGATTCATTTGCTCCGGCAACGGTCCATTTTGCGAATCAATCGGTTGGTTACGATCGGCTGGAGTGGACGTTCGAAGGGGGCAGCCCGGCCACCTCCGATCAGCCTGATCCGGTGGTCAGGTTCGAGGTAGGGGGCTCGCAAAAGGTCAGTATAAAACTCATCAATGCCCATTCCACTATCCTCAAAGATTCGGTAATTACGCTGGAACCCGAATTGACAGCTGATTTTGATCTGGTCGTTCCGGCTCAGTATGAAGAATTGGAAGCGCCCGTTACGTTGAATCTTACCAATAAATCGGCAGGTAGCGTTAGTAGCTCCTGGACGATGGAAGGAGCGGATGTTCTGCAAAGTCAGCAACCGGAGCCTACCGTTCGTTTTTCAAAAGCGGGTATTTATACGATTACGCTGGAAACCAGCAACGGCAAAAAAACGAAGAGAGTCAGCAAGTCCATCACCATAAAACCCAGCAAAGGGTACGCCTACATCCAGAATGTTGAACTGGGTATTTATTCCGCCCGCAACAGCAGGGCAATTTATTATTCCACACAGCTTCGAAAAGCCTTCACCGAGGCCGAGTCGATACAGTCCCCTGATGCTGGAACGATTGATTTGCTGTTCTTCGGACTGGATGAATCCTTTGCGTATAATCGGTTTCTGTCGCCCAGTGAAGCGGCTTCGATCGGATTGGCACCTGTTCCTGGTGTGGGAAAAACCCGTATACTCAACCCGGCTCAGGTAACCGACCAGCTTGATTTCGATAAACTGGATGCGGACCAGTTAAAGGCTTTGTCGATTGGTTCACCTACGTCGGATCAGGATGATTATTTCGACGAAAGCAGTCCGAAGCTTGTGGTTTTTGAAAATGCGCTAAAGCAGAAAGGGGTCATTTTCATCAGGCAATACCTGAAAGATGGCGTTAACTCCCGCATTCGTTGCGATATCAAAGTGCTGAAATAATCAGCCTGCTAACCGTGCTCCGCTCTCCCGATCAATAAACAAGGTTGCGTTGCCATGTTGCCGTAAGATGGTCGAAGGGTATTGCTCCGAAATTTCATCGGTAAGTGTATGGTGAATCGCTTCGGCCTTATGGGCTGCGGGAACCATGCAAAAAATGGCAGGTGCCTTTATGAGCGCCGGAATGGTGAGTGTAAGTGCATACTCGGGTACATCCGACAAAGTCGCAAAACAACCGTCGTGGACCTGCTGCCAGCGACTGGTTAAGTCCAGACCTACTTTTTTTACCAGCACCGGGTCGTCGAAATGGGCCACATGCGGGTCGTTGAACGCGATATGGCAGTTTTCGCCAATGCCCATACACACAATATCGGTGGGGTACTCTTGGAGGAGTTCAGCATACCGATTACACTCCGCATCAGGATCGGTGTTGCCGTTTAGATAATAAACGGCTTTCAATGGGACTTTGCTAAAAAGCCGATCGCTCAGGAAGTTACCAAACCGTTGGGGGGCATCCTCGGCCAGATTTACGTACTCGTCCATGTGGAAGGCATTGATACGTTCCCAGTCAATGCCGGGCTGAGAAGCCAGACCAGCCAGAAATTCATTTTGCGAAGGTGCCGCAGCAAAGATAATATTGACCGTTTGCTGTTTTTGGAGTAAACCGCGAATCGCTTCCGCGGCCTCATGGGCTGCCGCCTGGCCCAGAATCTGGCGGGTGTCGAAGAGTTTGACCGCAAGCGTATCAACGGTGAATTCTAAAGCAGGGGTGGTATTCATCGTGTCAGGTAATGAGGTTGTGTCGGTTTAGGATGAGTGGATAATCTTACCCTGGATCATGGTCATCCCAACGATAATGTTCTGGTCAAAAAATACAAGGTCGGCATCCTTCCCTTTGGCGAGTGAGCCTTTCTGATGATCGACACCCATAATGCGGGCGGGGGTGGTGCTGGCCATCCGAACGGCTTCCAGCAAGGGAGCATCGGCTAGCTGAACCATATTTCGAACCAGGCGATTCATCGTGGCTACGCTACCGGCAAAGGCTGTCCGATCGGGAAGTTTGGCAACACCATCTTCGACGATTACGTCCAGTCCGTTTTTCAAGGAGCCTAATATACTTTTGCCTTCGGGCATACCGGCGGCTCGCATGGCATCGGTAATTAGGGCCGTCCGATCGGCCCCTTTGATTTTATACACCAGTTTAAGCAGCGGGGGCGGCAGATGGATACCGTCGCCGATGATTTCTACATCCAGGTCAAGCAGAAAAGCGCTTTCAATAACCCCAGCATACCGGAAGGCATTCCGACGGGTAACGCCCGACATGGCCGAATACAAATGCGTTACCAGCGAGTAACCGTTTTCGTAGGCAGTAAGCACATCCTCATAGAGCGCATCGGTGTGAGCAATGGCCGCCAGAATACCTTTCTGACGCAGCCGCTGCCCAAACGCAATGGCCCCTTCCAGCTCTGGAGCTGCACTCCAGCGTACAATGGATGAGGAGCGATTCAGAATGTCTTCGTATTCGGCCGGATCAGGGTTTCGGATATACCGAGGGTCCTGGGCACCCCGCTGACTAAGGGCGAAGTAAGGCCCCTCCAGATGCATCCCCAGAAAAGCCGCCCCTTTCGTATTGTGTCGATGAGCTGTTTCGTAAACGGCCAGCGTTTGCAGCAGGTCTTCCTTTTCGGCCGTTAACGTAGTTGGAACGAGTGCCGTTGTTCCGTATTGGGCATGCAGCTCGGCTATTTTTAGAAAGGCCTCTTCGGTTCCATCCATGAAATCGAAACCTCCTCCGCCATGCACATGAATGTCGATAAAGCCAGGCGCTACAAACTGACCTTTCGCATCGATCTCGACTGCGTCAGGTACATCAATCGGCCTTTCGTGGACACCGATAATCTGCCCATTCTCAATCACCAATGTGCCGTTCGGTATCGTACGAAAGGGCGTTAGCAGGGTGCCGTTGACTATTTTTTGTTTCATCAGAATCTCCACCGTTTTACGGTATGGCCATACACCGCGTAGTAAACCAGATAAAGGTAGCACGGAAGCAAAACCCAATACGCCCTATGTGTATCGTAGATGTCGGCGATATAGCCATAGAGTGGTGGCATGATGGCATTGCCACATAATCCCATAATCAGAATAGAAGCCCCGAGTTTTGTAAAACGGCCTAAGTTGTTTAGAGCCAATGGCCAAAGCCCAGCCCAAACCAGAGAATTCGCTAATCCCAGTAAGACCACGAACCAGATGGAAATGTCGGCTGTATGTCCCAGAAAGGTTATTGACCCATGACTGAAAATGATCAACAGCGTGAATAAGACGCCCAGCAGGGTGCAGATGCGTAGAGCGTTTACCTGACTGATAAACCGAGGAATCGTGATGATGCCAATGATATAGCCGCAGATGGTACAGAACAGGGTATAAGAGGGAAATGTCTTGGCTTTCAGTAGGTCGATGCCCATTGAATTGGCATAGCCAATAATTGTATCAATGGCGATAACCTGCGTGCCCACATGCAGAAAAATGGCGAATGCGCCCAGAATCAGGTGCGGAAACTGGAGGATACTGGTCTTGCCCGCATTGGCACTTGCCACATCGGGCGTTTCGTGTTCCGTGTCGATTTCGGGTAGGGGGGAACGGTACACCAGATAACCCAGCACAAACAGAAACGTACCCAGTACGGCATAAGGTGGAATAACCCGCCGAACCAGTTCGTCAAGGGCTGCTCCCCGCTGGGCGGCACTCATTCCACTTAACTGGGCAAACAGATCGGTATCGGTAGGGCGCAGAATGACCGCAGCAAAAATTAATGGGGACAGAATCCCGGCGGCTTTATTACAGATGCCCATCATACTGATGCGTTGGGCGGCCCGCTCTTTAGGGCCCAGAATGGTGATGTAGGGATTGGTAGCCGTTTGCAGGATAGCAAGCCCAATACCGATTGTAAACAAACCCATCAGGAACAGACCGTACGTTCGGGTCATGGCGGCTGGCAGGAAGATGAAAGCACCCAGCGCCATGGCCCAAAACCCAATCATCATGCCTTTCTTGAAACCGACAGCTTTTAATAAATACGAGGCCGGAACTGACATGATGAAGTAGGCAATATAAAACGCAAACGCTACCAGGTAAGCCTGAAAACTGGTTAGCTCACAGGCAATTTTAAAATACGGAATCAGGATTGAGTTGACCCACGAAATGAAGCCGAAGATGAAAAACATTAGCCCAACCAGAAAAATCGATAAGGTGGTTTCTCGCTTGGTCAAACTATTGATGTCGACAGGTAGGGCTTTTGCTTCCATTCTGTTGGTATGGCACGTTTACCGATAGAAATTGAATGAGGGGAAAACTGATTAGTAAACCCAATTCCCTGTATTTTCTAACGATCGGTTGGTATCGTACCGTTGAAGTTGGATAAGGTAACGCGTTTTTAGAGTTTTCAGACAGGGGACGGGATAGCATCGAAGGACGTAATTTATTTCTTCGCCTTTGCCATAACGTAGTCGAGTGTAACGGCGGCTCCCCCGCGACGCTTACTTTCGTCAGCAGCTTCCATGAAGGCGAAAATCTCAATAGTTTCTTCGGGAGTAACGGGTACTTTGCCCGTTTCGAAATAATTGATAATGTCCAGTAAAAGAGGCTCATACCCGCCATAGGGGCCTAAAACAACATTGCCCGTCTGAGTGAAAACCGTACCACCGTAGTCGTGCTTGCCGGTGCGGGTTCCACGGACTGTACCAACGCGCCCATCGGCCCAGGTCCCCACAATAATGTCGGTGCCATCGGTATGTACACGGGTCACCTGTTTGCAACCCGTACCCATAACGGTGTACAGGGTCTCGACCCCGTGAATTCCATACCAGTAGAAATCAGGATGTGTTTTTTCAAGTACGGCAGGGCTAAACGTGTCGGCCCCCACAACCTTACTTTTGTCGACTTTTTCAATCCCTTTAATATGTCGGAGCGATGAGGCCGAAAAAAGGGGTAGGTTATAGCGTTTGGAAGCGTCAAAAATGGCGATTGCATCGGCTAGAGAAGCCGCCACGGGTTTGTCGACAAATACCCGCTTCCCCGCCTTCAATACCTGTAGGACTTGTTCAAGATGAAGACGCCCATCGTTGGTTTCCAGCAGTACCGCATCGACTTTTTGCAGTAAGTCGCTGATAGAACTGACAATTTCGACGTTCATTTTTTTTACGTCCTCGGTATAGGATGGAATGCGTGAGGTGCTGCTTTCGATATCTTTGCTTCCGTATGGATAGGCGGCCACCACTTTGTATCCCAGGAAATCCGCGTTTGCGTCAGGCGCATTGAGCGCTTTCACAAAAGCAGTGCTGTGCGAGGTGTCCAGTCCAATGATTCCGACCCGTTTGCTGTTAGGGAACAGGCGGTTGGCCTGAAGTAGAGCAGGCGTCAGTAACAACGCAGCACAACGCTGAGAGGCTTGTTTTAAGAATGTTCGTCGGTCAGATACAAATGGGGTCATGGATACAGGTTTTGGGGTCGGTGAGTGCTGGGTTTAGTAGCGGTATATCCGTATTTTTACTTAGTTATTCGCTATATTTGGCTATTAATCCAGGTTAACCACTCAATTGCTGATGATGTTATGTTCCGCTTTTCCTCTAAAAGACTTAATGCTGGCTTTTTTTTACTAGCCTTACTATTCATTATCGGGTGCGGGCATTATGTTCGTCCCACTATTGCACAGGCGACTGCAGGTAGCTACCAACTGGATCAGTATTGGACTACTGCCATTTCCGACGATAATCCTAAAGGTACGATTCTGGTCAATGAAATTAACCCTGACTTGATCAGTATTAGTGTGACGGGTACATCAGGTAAAACTAAATTTGTGTATAACTACCCTACTGTTGACGTCGTTTTGACGGGACAAAATGCCTTCGACCAGGATATGTTTAGTCTTATCTATAAGGGAAAATACTTAGGTCAGGCTGGTAGTGATGGTATCAGTCGATTTATCGAAATTTACCCCACTCCTCGTATTACAATACGGGCTATTGAATATTAAGCACTCCCCCATAAAATTTAAGTCAAGGGGCCTTTTAATAGAGATAGTGATTCTTTTTCTGCATTCGTTTTTACCATTTACAAAATGCTGACGACGATCACCTGTATAAGACTTTGCAGGGACATTATTTTTTTTTGGTACTATCCAAAAGACTCTATTTTAAAGACCTCACAATAGTCTATTGACGATTAAAATATGTTTCCATCGAGTGCTCCGGTAATCGGATCAATAATTTGCTGTCACAAAGTTTACTTTGGAATAAATCCTCGAACGCCGTTGTCAAGAAGGATTACCGCACTTCGGTTATCGAATGGTCTGCCAGTGATAAACCAAGCTATCAGCAGGGCAAATTAATTGTCCACTGTGAACAGAAAGATTATACAGCCCATCCACTCCTCAACTGGGCTGCTCAATATAATGATGGGCACACAAACGGCCCTGTTCGGGTGGAACCCTATACAGGTTACCCTTTTAAGTATGCAAGACCCAAAAACACGATCAATCAAATAATACTGCATGAAACGGCTGCTTTCAGTCCATTACGGTATACAGGAACAGACGGTTATTGTGCCCATTTTGGAATTGTGAAATATGGTACTGTACTACAGTACTTTGATGTGGCCGAATATCAGCTTTCGTTAAATACCTGACCGACACGCAAACGGTTAATAATCAAACGAAACCAAAGTACTGGAAAACGTTTAAGACTATGACATTATTAGATGTCAATGACATTGTTTGACCTGGTGTTTGCCTGGAACATGTATGGTCAACAGGGTAGTGGCGCAATAGGGATCGGCCATCAACCTCATAAAAGCCACCAATCACTGAATTATGTAAACCCGTATCGGATGCATCAACGTAAGCGCAAGCCTAGGCTTCGCTGGTATCTGTACAAGAAAGTGAGGTACGGAAATGTACAATAGAAGGCCGCTTTTCGGATCAAGGTCAAAAGTTGGGGAGCAACTTGGATTAAGCATATAACTGAGAAAGCCGATACAGGAAGAACTCCACATTGCGAACCCCTCTGAACTGACTCCTAAACGCCTTGATCTTGGTACGGTC